>Ga0210385_10000124_pt1 | contig 85050 bp, 76 predicted proteins | sample IncBWH26OmetaG_FD_160107 | JGI IMG/M metagenome (GOLD analysis project Ga0210385, IMG submission 160107) | Forest soil microbial communities from Barre Woods Harvard Forest LTER site, Petersham, Massachusetts, United States - Inc-BW-H-26-O ... | reverse complement strand
AAGCTCTTTCCACCCGTTTGCTCTGCCAGAGTAATCAGCGCATGCTCCCCGCCCAGGTCACGACCCGCACTCGCTTCAATCGGCACATCGATAATGCTGTAAATCATCACCTCATTACGCAGCGCCTGCTCCAGCGCCTGCGCGTAGCTCGTGCTCTTCACCGTATCGCCCCCGTCGGAGACCAACACCAGCACCTTGCGTCCCTGCTTTGGTCCCAGCCCCTGCGACCCAAGATAGATCGCATCGTAGAGCGCTGTGCCGCCTTCGCCGTGAATGTGATCCAGCCCACGATCGATCTGCGCCACGTTGTTCGTGAAGTGCGTTAGCTGCGTAACAAACGTGTCGAATTCAATCACGCTCATCTGGTCCTGCTGCCGCATCAGCGCATGCACAAAACGCTTCGCGGCCACTTGCTCCAGCCCGCGATCCTTATAGGTGCTCGCGCTCGTATCAATCCCCAGCGTCAGGTTCAGCGGCAATTCCGACTGCCGTTCAAAAATCGCGATGTCCTGCGGCCTGCCGTCTTCGCTCACCGCAAAATCATCCCGCGTCAGTCCGCCCACAATCGCGCCATGCGCGTCCGTCACATTCACAAACACGTTCACCAGCCGCACATCCACGTGCAGTGTCACATCCTGTGCCGGCAACCGAATTCCCGCCGAAATAAGAAGACCGACTCCCAACAGCGGCGCGATCCGCACGCGAAGGCCGCGCAACCCTGCGCTACTTGGCATCCTTCTTTGCCTCCACACCCCAACCGTCCGGAAACGGCTCCCCATCCGCCCACACTGCCCCATCCACAAATGTTTCCTTCTTCCAGATCGGCACCGTCTTCTTCAGCGTGTCAATCATCCAGCGACAAGCGTCAAACGCCTGTCCACGATGCGCCGCAGCTACCGCGATCAACACGCTCGTCTCGCCTACCATCAGTCGTCCCAGCCGATGCACGACTGTCACGTGCCGCACGCCAAATTTCTCCCGCGCCCGCGCCGCCAGCTCTCCCATCTGCTTCGCGGCCATCTCTTCATAGGCTTCATAGTCGAGAGAGAGGGTCTCGCGTCCCCGCGTGTTGTTGCGCACTATCCCGTCAAATACCACCACCGCGCCATCCACGCTCTGCTTCGCTGCGGCCACAAGATCCTCCACATCAATCCGCTCGCGTGTCAGCCGCGCGACAATTTCGGCCCCGCCCGCATTCTCGTCTAAGGTATCCGCCGCGCGCGCTGCGCTCCCTCCCGACACCGGCGGCAGCAACCCAACCTCATCTTTGTCGTGGAGAATCTGCGGGCCGTTCGCATACTCCGCGTTCACGCTCACCGCGATCCCGTGCAACCGCGCCGTGGGATAGGTCCGTTCCACCTCGGCGAGCAGATCGGCAACCGTGGCGCCCTCGTTCAGCCCCAGCAAAATGCCCTTGCCGCCCAACACATCCTTGAGTACGCCAAACGCCAGTACCCGCACCTGGATCATGATTGAAAGCATATCAACGCTAAAGGTTAGACGCGCCAGCCCGCATTCGGTCGGGCCAATGCGCGCTACGCAAAAAAGACCGGCATCTCTGCCGGTCGCAAGCAATTTCTGAGTGGACGCTCCGCGAAGTCAATCCATTCAAGTCGCCCCCCAGGGAATGGCGACCTGCACTGATCCTGAAGCGCCCCTGCCCTCAGGAATTGCTCTCTTTTTGCCGCTCCTTACGCAGCCGCTGTTATGCGGCTACGCTCGTGCCATTGCCGTTGCTGAGCTCGGTGTTCACCGCCACTGCCTCTGGACGCGCCTTCAACAGCGGCAGCGCGATCGCCAGCACGTCTTCAATGTGGCTCGCGTAGTGAACATCCACGCCTTCCATCATCTCCGGCGTAAGATCCTCCTCCACGCTCTGGCGATTGTCAGCCGGCAGAATGATGGTTGTCACTCCCGCCCGGCGCGCCGCCAGAAACTTCTCTTTGATCCCGCCCACCGGCAGCACATTTCCGCTCAGCGTGATCTCACCGGTCATCGCCGTCAGCGGTCGCACCGGCGTATCCGTCAGCAGAGACGCCAGCACCGTAGCCATCGTCACACCTGCTGATGGTCCGTCCTTCGGAATCGCTCCCGCCGGAACGTGAATGTGCAGGTCGAGGTCCTTGTTGAAATCCTCGGCCAGCCCCAGCTTGGGCGAGTTCGATCGAACCCAGGTCAGCGCGGCCTGCATCGATTCCTGCATCACCTCGCCAATCTGCCCCGTCATCGTAAAGCCGCCCCTCCCCTTCATCTTGTTCGCCTCGATAAAGAGAATGTCGCCGCCTGCCGGCGTCCAAGCCAGTCCCACTGCCACACCGGGCCGCTTTACGCGCTCCGCCACTTCTGTCTCCACGCGCACTTGGATCCCGCCCAGAAACTCCTTCAACGTGTCTTTTGTCACGATAAGTTTCTCGGTCTTGCCTTCCACCACGCGCCGCGCCTGCTTGCGCGCCACCGTGCCGATCACCTGCTCCAGCTTGCGCACACCCGCTTCGCGCGTGTAGTGCCGCACAATCTGCCGAATCGCATCCTCGGGGAATTCGATTTGTTCGTCCGTGATCCCATTGGCCTTGATCTGCCGCGGCACGAGATACCGGTTTGCGATGTGCACCTTCTCTTCCTCGCTGTACCCCTGCAGCGGGATGATCTCCATCCTGTCCAGCAACGGCGGCGGCACCGGGTCCAGCATGTTCGCCGTGCAGATGAACAGCACCTTCGACAAATCAAAAGGCACATCCAGATAGTTATCGCGAAACGTGTTGTTCTGCTCCGGATCCAGCGTCTCCAGCAGTGCCGACGCCGGGTCGCCACGAAAATCCCGCCCCAGCTTGTCCACTTCATCCAGCATGATCACCGGGTCGTTGGTTTCCGCCCTGCGAATACTCTGGATGATCTGCCCCGGCAACGCACCGATATAGGTCCGCCTGTGCCCGCGAATCTCCGCTTCATCATGCATGCCGCCGAGCGACACCCTCTGAAACTTGCGCCCCAGAGCGCGCGCAATCGACCGCCCGAGGCTCGTTTTGCCCACTCCGGGAGGTCCCACAAAGCAAAGAATCGGTCCCTTCATGTCCGGCTTCAGCTCACGCACACTCAGATAATCGAGAATGCGGTCCTTCACCTTCTTCAGCTCGTAGTGATCCTCGTCCAAAATCTCCTTGGCCTTGTTGATGTCCACCTTCTCGCCGGAGCTCTTTGCCCAGGGCAATACCGCCAGCCACTCGATGTAGTTCCGCGTCAACGAGTAGTCGGCCGCCATCGCCGACATCCGGCTCAGCCGATTCAGTTCCTTCAATGCCTCCTTCTTTACGTCCTCCGGCATGCCTGCGGCTTCAATCTTCGCGCGCAGCTCTTCCACCTCGCGCTGGCCCTCATCCTGCTCGCCCAGTTCCTTCTGGATGGCCTTCATCTGCTCGCGCAAATAGTAGTCGCGCTGCGATTGCTGCACTTGGTCCTGCACCTCGCTCTGAATCTTGGTGCGCAATTGCTGCACCTCGAGCTCCTTCGCCAGGTGCTTGTTCAACTGCTCCAGCCTGTCCAGAACAGACGCCGTCTCCAGCAGACTCTGCTTGTTTTCGGTCGTCAAAAACGGCAGCGAGGATGAAACAAAATCTACCAGCTTGCTGGGATCTTCAATATTCGCGGCAATCGTCTGCAATTCGTCAGAAAGCGTCGGCGACTCGGAGACAATCTTCTGAAATTGCTCGATGACATTCCTTACCAGCGCCTCGACATTCGATGTCGAATCCGGCACCGCATCCGCCAGTTCCTCGATCTCCGCAATCATGAAAGGCTCGGTCTGCACAAAACGCAGCAACTTCACCCTCTCCACACCCTCCGTAAAGACAAACCGGCTCTGGTTCGGCATCCGCACAATCTTGTGCACCGTCGCCAAAGTCCCCACTTCGTGCATGTCCCCCGGCTTCGGCGTATCCAGCCTCGGATCGAGCTGCGCCGCCACCACGATTGACCGCTCCTCGCCCAGCGATTCAATCAGTTGAATCGAGCTCTCTCGCCCAACTGTAAGCGGTAGAACAGCATGCGGAAACAGGACCGTGTCGCGAACCGGCAGTACCGGCACACGGCGAGGACCGGAACTCTCTTGATTGGAAGTACTTGCGGGAGGCAATATGGTCGGCTGCTTCGGCATTGAGTGTCCTTTTGTCAACTTTCCTTCATTAGACCACGCAGGCAACGAAAAGTTTCAGAAATCTCCGCATCCGCACCGCTAGGCAGGTTTCGCCTTCTCCTAAGAGAGATACGCCCTGCCAATCCACAGTGTTCCACGCGTTCACGGGCCAGACACCGCTCCCAACTCACGTCCCCGGCGGTCGATCAACGAATCTTAGTCCCGTTTCCCGGTCCGGAACCGGAAAACTCTCGCAATTCCACTCCAAATCCCAAAAAACTGCGAGCCGACTTTCAAACGACGTTCTGCAGGACCTATCGGCGATAAATGGGGAAAATTGAAAGGGTCTGATGAATACATTCATCAGACCCATCAATCGTTCGGATTTGGCGGCCCAGCGCCTACTACTCCTCTTGCCCCAGTGCCCCTTCTTCCAGCCGGATCGCCGCATCAATGCGGTCCCAAAGATCTTCCTTCGGTTGCTCCACCGGCAGCAACTGCTTGGCAGCATCGGCAATCGTTTGCAAGTCCGCCAAAAGCGCTTTGCAGTTTTCACAGCTCTGAAGGTGAGGATGCTTCGACATATCCTCGCCACTTCCCACCAGCTCAGGCAGCTGTGCCTGGAACTCCTGGCAGCTCATTTCTTCGCGGTCGCTATTCATCGCTGCCCTCCCCTCTCGAGAGACGTCCGCAATGCATCGCGCAATTTCAACCGCGCTTTATGCAGCTGCGACTTGCTGTTGCCAATCGAGCATTCGAGCATATCGGCGATTTCGTTATGTTCGTAGCCTTCCACATCGTGCAGCACGAACACCAGCCTGTAACCGGCCGGCAAGTCGCCCACCGCGCGTTCGAGCGCCAGCCTATCAATTGAGCCTGCCAACGCCAGATCCGGCGCACCAAAACTCCGCCCCGGCCCATCGCTCTGCGTCGGCTCCATCGCCTCATCCAGCGACATCAATGCCAAACCCTTTTTGCGCAGATGCATCAGCACCACGTTGATCGCCAGCCGATGCAACCAGGTGGAGAACGCCGAATCTCCACGAAACGTGGCAATCTTGCGATGCAACTGCAGAAACGCTTCCTGGGTAAGATCCTCCGCTTCCGCTGCGTTCCCTACCATCCGCAGGCACAAAGAATAGATGCGCCTTTTGTGCAGCGAGTAGAGATGGGCAAATGCATGGTGGTCGCCTGCCTGCGCGCGTGCCAGCGCGTCAGCATCCACGGCCTTCGAGTCAACTGCGGCCACTCGCACAGGCTCTGCAGCTTGCGGAGCTGGCTCAGTGTTCGAATCAGGCGAGTTCTTCTTCGCTAAATCAGATCGGGGCATCTGTTTCCTTCCGGGGGGAGTGCTCGTCGTTGCGAGCCGGGGTTTGCTGCACGAGACCCCTATCCTCGTTAGTATAGGTTGCAGCGTTTGCATGGATGCAACGTCGAAGGGTTTGAGCTTGGTTTTTTCCATGCCAATTTTCATTTGGATGCAATCATTTGGCGCAACGCGGTCCCATTCTTAGTGTTTTTTCGGGAGAGATGCTTTTGACGGCAGAATGGGCAAGGCAACTGGGCAGGGGTTGGACCCTCTCCGTGCTGCTTTCGGCCTTTTTTTTCTCCCTGGCAGCCCCCGCGCAAAATTCCAGCTCCCAGCCAGCCACCATCGCCCCAGAATCCACAACCTTACCCGATCACTCCCAATCCGAATCCCCTTTTGCTGAAGAACCCCTCACCGGAAATCTCGCAGGCTTTCAGGGCCTGCCTGTCCGCGGCATCCGTTTTGATGGCATCAATTCCGCTCGCCTCGATCCCCTCCCTGATCGCCTTGCCGCCCTCAACGGGTCGCCACTCACGCGCCCCATAGTCACGCGAAGCCTGCGACAGGTTTATGCCACCGGACTCTTCGACAACGTTCAAGTCGACGCGGAACGTCAAGCCGATGGCGTCGCTCTCATCTTCAAGGGAACGCCCCGGACCTTCATTGGGACCGTTGGCGTCGACGGCGCCAAGGGCGCAACCATCAATACCCAGCTCCAACGCTCCAGCCGGCTGCAGCCCGGCACTCGCTTCACCCAGTCCCAACTCGATGCAGCCGAAGAACGCATGCGCCAGGTTCTCGCCGACAACGGCTTCCACGAACCGGTCATTCAACACAAACTCACGCCCCACGCAACCGATCAACTCGTCGACATTGCCTTTCACGTCGTCTCCGGCCCGCAGGCCCACATAGGTGAAGTCAAAGTCACCGGCGATCCGGACATGAGCCTCGAAACCTTTCGCCGCGATGCTCATTTGTCTCCCGGCGCTCGTGTCGACCACGACACCGTCAGCCGCGCGCTCAATGGTGTCCTCAAACACTTCCAGAAACAAAACCGCCTCGAGGCTGACGTAAAACTCGAGTCGCAGGTCTACGTCCCCGCCACCAAACGCATTAACTATCAGTTCTCTGCAACCCGCGGCCCCATCGTCCGGGTCCGCCTCGAGGGCGCCAACCTCGATCAAGGACGCATCAAGCGAGCTATTCCCATCTACGAAGAAGGCACCGTCGACGACGACTTGCTCAATGAAGGCAATCGCCGCCTGCGCGATTACTATCAGAGACTCGGCTACTTCGACGTCAAAGTCGACCACCAGACGCAGACAGCCAACAGCAACGAAGTTCTCATCGTCTTCACCGTCAACCTCGGCGATCGCCGCCGCGTCGAGCACGTCACCGTCTCCGGCAATCGCTACTTCGACAAGGCGACCCTCCTCGACCTCCTCAGCATCCGCCCCGCCGATACCCTCGATCGCCACGGCGTTTACAGCCAGGCGCTCGTCGCTTCCGACATCAGCGCCATCCAGGCCGTATATCAAAACAATGGCTTCTCCGCGGTAAAAGTCACATCCCAGTCAAGCCAGGTACCCAACCCACAAGCCGGTTCCTCGCGCAAACCTGCCGGCTTGGCTGTCGAGTACCACATTGAAGAAGGGCCACAACAACGCGTAGGCACAGTCACGCTGCAGGGCAACGACCACGTCCCCACTGCCCCTCTGCTCAAGCTCATGAACACCGCGCCCGGCCAACTGCTCTCGCCGCAGAATCTTGCTGACGATCGCAACGCGATTCTCACCGAATATCTCGGCAGAGGCTTCAATCTCGTGCGCGTCGACGTCGACCAAGTCAACGACTCAGGCCGCTCCGATCTCGTCAACGTCGCCTTCCATATCAGTGAAGGCCAGCAAGTCTTTGTTCGCAACGTCTACATCTCCGGATTGCAAACCACCCGTCCCGACGCTGTGCAGCGTGCCATCACACTCCATCCCGGCGATCCACTAAGCCAGACCGCACTCGCCGAAACGCAGCGCAACCTCTACGACTTCGCTCTTTTCAACGAAGTCGACACCGCCGTCCAGAATCCCAATGGCGGCGAAACCCAGAAGACTGTCCTCGTCCAGCTCACTGAAGCCCGTCGCTGGACACTCACCTACGGTATTGGCTTCGAAGCGCAAACCGGCACACCCCAGAACAACTGTGCCGGCTACATCTTCACCGGAACCGCCTGCTCACCCAACGGCAAAACCGGGATCAGCCCGCGCGTGCTCGCTGACCTCACGCGCAACGGCCTCTTTGGACGAGAAGAATCCGCATCCATCCAGGGCACCTACGGCCTGCTCGAACAAAAAGTCGACCTCGTCTTTCAGAATCCCCACTTCTACGGAAATCCAAACTTCGGCCTCAACTTCACCGGCGGCTACGCCAACAGCCAGGACGTCACCACGTACGTCGCTTCCAAACTCGATGCCGGCCTCCGCTGGACCGAACACTTCAACAGCGCCAACCGCGTCTTTTCCCGCGCCAACACTTTCGTCTATGAATTCGACTTCCGCCGCGTAAAAGTCGCCGCCAGCAGTCTGCAGGTCTTCCCATCCGAAATTCCGCTTCTGTCCTCAGCCGTGCGCGTCGCCGGCCCCGGCCTCACATGGCTCCGCGACACGCGCTATCCCACGCCGCTCGATGCGCACCGCGGTACCTACACCAGCTTTCAGGAATTCTTCTCCGGCCACTCCTTCGGTTCTGAAGCACAGTTCAACCGGCTCGATGTTTCAAATTCGAGCTTCTACAGCTTCGATAAGGATCGCCTCGTCATCGCGCGCAACACCCGCTACGCTCAGGAACGCGCCTTCGGCTCAGCCGCCGACGAACTCATTCCCCTCCCGGAGCGCATCTACTCCGGTGGCCCCAACGCATTGCGCGGCTTCTCCATCAACGCCGCTGGCCCTCGCGATCCTGAAACCGGATTTCCCATCGGCGGCGCCGGAGCCCTCGTCAACAGCACCGAATTGCGTCTGCCCCCGCCCATGCTCCCCTTCTTCGGCGATTCCCTCAGCCTCGTCGTCTTTCACGACATGGGCAACGTCTTCGCCAACGCCGGCGACGCCTGGGCCAGCGCGCTCCGCATTCATCAGCCCGACCGCGATGCCTGCAAGGTGCTCACTCCCGGAACCGTCAACGATCCGCCCACGCCCACCACCAAGCCGACTTCCATCGGCCCGCTCGGCAACTGTAACTTTAATTACTTCTCCCATGCCGCTGGCCTCGGTTTGCGCTACCATACGCCCGTCGGCCCCATTCGCCTTGACTTCAGCTATAACCTCAACCCACCCATCTATCCCATCAGCGTCGACTACTCCAAATCGAATCCTTACTCCGACCAGCACGTAGGCGAAGCCGGCCACTTCAACTTCTTCTTCTCCCTGGGGCAAACCTTCTGATGATCTGCCTCCATCCATCCCGTCCCAGGTCCCATCGCACGCGCGCTTCGCAGTCTTTCCTCGTCTTGTTGACGCTCTTCATCGCCATTCCCTTCGCCCCTGCGCAAGCCGCCTCCTCCGCTAAGCCCGTCACCCTTGACCGCGTCATCGCTGTGGTCAATGACCGCGCCATCCTCGAAAGCGATCTCCTCCAGGAAATGCGCGCCTCGGTGCTCGAGCCCAACACCGCCGAAAATCGCGATGAAACACCACAGACCGCTCTGCAGCGCCTCATCAGCCGCACCCTCATTCGCCAGCAGATTCGCGATGAAGACGCACAAACCGCAACCCCCACGCAGCAGGAAATCAGCGACCGCCTCACGGCGCTCCGCAGGCAACTTCCCATCTGCGTGCGCGAAGACTGCTCCACAGACAAAGGCTGGAACGCCTTCCTCGTCCGCCACGAGCTCACCGAGCAGGAAGTGAACAACTACCTCCGCAATCGCCTCGGTATTCTCCGTTTCATCGAAATGCGCTTTCGCCAGGGCATTCAAATTTCTCCCGACGAGATCCAGGCTTACTATCACGACACGCTTGTGCCGCAATACCAATCCGGACAGGCCGTCCCGCCGATCGATCAGGTCTCTTCCCGCATTCAGGAGATTCTCCTGCAACAGAAAGTCAGTGCCATGTTCTCCGGTTGGCTCGACAATCTGCGCAAGCAGGGCGACGTCGAAGTCCTCGATCCATCCCTCGAGGCCGCGGCCGCTCCGTCGCAAGAAGGAGCAGGCACGCCGTGAGCGAATCTATCCCCAAAACTTCCACGCCTCCAGCGAACGTGCGCAAACCGCGTCGGCGTCTTCTGCGTTTCGGCATCGCAGCCATCATTCTGTCCGCGCTGCTGCTGCTTGCCCTCCTGTGGGCGGGCTCTTCCAGTTGCGAAAATTTCGTGCGCCGGCGCATCATTGCGAAGATTCAGGATGCCACCGGCGGCCGCGTTGAGCTCGCATCGCTTCACTGGCACCTCTTCGACCTCGACGCTGAATTGTCCGGTCTCCTCATCCACGGACGCGAAGCAGCGAACGAAGCGCCCTACGTCCAGGTCGATCGCGCACATGTCCGCATCAGCATTCTTCAAATCTTCAGCCCACGCATTCAACTGCGCGACCTCGAAGTCACGCATCCCGCCGTGCACCTCATTGTTTATCCCGACGGCACCACCAATCAGCCACAACCACTGCGCGTCACATCCGACAAGCCCACGCTCGACACTCTGTTCGATCTGAGGGCCGGCCACATCGCCGTCGAACAAGGCTTCCTCGATTACGAAAACCGCGCAGCTTCCTTCGACGTGCAGAATCGCCACCTTCCCCTCGACTTCGACGCCAGCGACATTTCCACCGTGCTCACCTACGTTCCCTCGAAGGCCAAAACGCCCGAGACCTACACCATTGAACTGGGTGCGCAGAATTTCCATATCGCGCGAGGCACCCCAGCAAAACCTGTATCCATTCCCGTCGACGGCTACTTCCAGGCCACGATCGATCTCCAGCACAACGCCGCCTCGCTCCGTTCGCTCCGCATCACTGCGCGCAGCAAGGGGGTGCCCGATCGCACGTTGACCGTCTCCGGCGCACTCACCAACTTCGCCCGGGCTTACTGGAGCGCTAAAGCTCAGGGCGATTTCGACATGCGGCTCCTCGATCCCATCACCGGCTACCCCAACGCACCGGAGGGTATCGCTCACCTCAACCTCGACGCCGGTGGCCACGACGGCCTCTTTCGCATCGATGGCCCCATCCACGTCGATGGCGGCGCCTACGTCGGGACCGGCGTCAATGCCCGCGGCATCCTACTCGATGCGCGTGTGCACGCTGACCCGCAGGAACTTCTCATCTCCTCCGTCATCGCCCGTCTCCGCCAGGGCGGCCAGATGGAAGGCACCGTCGCCCTCACTCACTGGATCGTTCCCATCGCCAGTACTGCGCAACTCGAACCGGCCCCGCCCCCAACCAAGAAATCCTTCTTCTTCCACAAACGGCCGCAAGCCGTCCAGCCCAAGAATGTGGCCCCGGCCGACGTCATCACGATTCCCGTCAACGGCAAGGTCACCGCGCAATTCAAAAACGTCGCCATCGATACCATCCTCGACTTCGTCAGCCAGCCGCCCTACCAGCGACTCGGCCTCGATGGCCGCCTCAATGGTCCTGCCACTGCCACCTGGAACAACGGGGATGTCAACACGCTCGCAGTTGTTGCCAAATTCGGCGTGAATGCGCCCGCCACATCGCTCGCTGGCGAGGCCCCAACCTCGGGCGTCGTCGATGCAACCTACACGCAGCGCGACGGCTCCGTGGATCTGCGCTCTCTCGACCTCACATTGCCCTCCAGTCACATCTCGGCTCAGGGTCATCTCGGCGCTTATCCGCTCACCAGCTCGACAACTCTCGCCGTCGCCGTCCACTCCCACCATCTCGACGAATTCAGCCGGCTCCTTTCCGATCTCGGCCTCAACCGCCAGGGCCGTACCGGATCTGCCGCGCTCCCCGCCACGCTCTCTGGAGATGCAGACTTCCAGGGCACCTGGACCGGTTCACTCGTTGATCCGCACCTCACCGGAAACCTCAAAGCCTCGGACTTCGCTGTCGAGCTCCCGCCGACTCCGTCCAACGGTGCGCCTCGCTTTGTTCACCTCGACTCCGTCGACGCCACGGGCACCTACTCCGCTGCGCGCATCACCATTGATCACGCCGACCTCGTCCACGGATCTGCAACCGTTGCCCTGGGCGGCTCACTGATCGCCGCAACGCCCACTAGCAAAATTCCACGCCCCAGCTTCGACCTCAATTCTCAACTCCACATCCACGTCACCGGCAACCACGTCAGCGCCCAGGAACTTGAATCCCTCACCGGAGAAAACCTCCCGCTCAGTGGCGAACTCAATGCGCAGCTCCAGGCCGACGGCCCCATCGCAACCCTCGATGGTTCCGGCTGGATTGAGCTCAATCACGGAAACGTCTATGGCGAACCCATCGCGCGCGTTCGCGCGGAAGGAAAAGTTGCCGGTCGCATTCTTCAACTTTCTTCTGTCTCGGTCGATCACCCCGCCGGTAAACTTTCAGCTTCGGGCAGCTACGACCTCCGCACGCGCCAGTTCCAGATCAATGCCCAAGGCTCCGCCATCGACCTCAGCCACGTCCAGAGCCTGCAAAATGCAGGCCTCGCCACCACCGGACAACTCGCCTTCACCATCACCGGCTCTGGAACTCCCGAGGATCCCCGCCTTCTGGCCAAAGGCCTGCTCACAGGTATCACCTTCGGCGGCGAGCCGCTCGGTGGCGTTCAGATCAATGCGCACACCGCTAACCACGCTCTACTCTACGATGTCGCCACGCAATTCGACACCGCGTCCCTCACTGCTCACGGCGAAACCGCGCTTAACAAGGACTACACCACCCAGGCCCGCCTCGACTTCGCCAACTTCAACATCGCCGCACCCCTCAAGCTGGCTCACATCCCCGGCCTCACCGGCGAGTCTTCGCTCGCAGGAACCGTCACTATCCAGGGCCCGCTCGCTCACACCGATCAGCTCCACGGCGAAGCGCAGATTCAGGACCTCGAGCTCACCCTTGTCGGCGTTCATCTCCGGAGCCAGGGCCCTCTTCACGCTGCCTTGGCCGGCGAGCGCATCACCCTCGATCCCGTTCACATCACCGGCGAACAAACCGATCTCCACGCCCAAGGCTCTCTCGACCTCAAAAACAATCGCCGCCTCGATCTCGCCTCCAACGGCTCTATCAACCTCAAGCTCGCCGAAACCCTCGATCCCGATCTCACCGCCAGTGGCACCACCACTTTCCAGGTCGAAGCCCACGGCACTCTCCAGGATCCCGGCCTGCGCGGCCGCGTTGACTTTCAGAACGCGTCGCTCGCACTCGAAGACCTGCCCAATAGTCTTAGCCAGCTCAAAGGCACCCTCGAGTTCAATCAGAATCGCCTCGAAGTCCGCTCGCTCACAGCAACCACCGGCGGAGGCCAGCTCAGCGTCTCCGGTTACCTCGCTTATCAGCACGGCATCTTCGCCGACCTCTCCGTCTCCGGCAAAGGCATTCGCATTCGCTATCCGGCAGGCGTCAGTTCCCTCGCCGACGCCGACTTCCATCTCCTCGGTCCTCAGAACAACCTGCTCCTCAGCGGCGGCGTCATGATCACCCGCTTCACCGTCAGTCCCGACCTCGACATCGCGGGACTCGCCACCCAGGCCGGCAAAATTCAACCCGTCGTGTCGCCTGACGCCCCTTCCAACCACGTTCGCCTCGATGTGCACATCCAGTCCTCGCCACAGCTCAACTTCCAGAACGCCTACGCCAAGCTCGCCGGCGACGTCGATCTCACACTGCGCGGAACCCTCGCCACACCCTCGCTGCTCGGCCGCATCTCCATAACTGAAGGCAGTGCCACCATTGCCGGCACGCGCTACGAACTCCAGCGCGGCGACATCACCTTCACCAACCCCGTCCGCATCGAGCCAGAAATCGACCTCAACGCGACCGCTCGCGTCGAAGACTACGACATCACTCTCGGCCTTCACGGATCGCCCGAAAAAATGAACGTCTCCTATCGCAGCGATCCACCATTGCCTGAAGCCGACGTCGTCGCGCTCCTCGCTCTTGGCCGCACCCAGAATGAACAGCAGCTCTATGGACAGCAGCAGGAACAAGTCGCCGCCAATCCAACCACCGAAGCGCTGCTCGGCGGCGCGCTCAACGCCACCGTCAGCAGCCGCGTGCAAAAACTCTTTGGTGCGGGCTCTGTCAAAGTCGACCCCAACTACCTTGGCGTCTTGGGCAACTCCACCACACGCATCACCGTCGAAGAGCAGCTCGGCAAAAACCTCACGCTCACTTACGCGACCGACGTAAACACCACCGCCCAGCAACTCCTCCAGGCTGAAATCGCGATCAATCGCCATGTCTCGCTGCTCGTCGCTCGCGACGAATCCGGCGTTTTCTCCATGGTTGTCAAGGCCACGCGTCGCTATCGCTGAACCGCAACAACAACCGATCCCGCGCAACGCCAAAAATTGCAATTGCACCCGCGCAGGTGCACAAGTTTTCCACCTCGATTTCGCATTGCCTGCACCGCCGTTCCGCATGCTATGCTTGCCCCTCGGCTCGTTCCGTCGAGATCGAACCGTCCTACCCCCAAAACGCAAAGGAGAAACACCGTGGGCATTCTTGAAGAAGCAGCAGGCGCATTTGCCGCAGTAGAAGCCGCCAAGAAATTGGACCCCAATGCAGGGATCCTTACCGAAGGCGTCGCCGCCGTTGCCGGCTTCGAGGGCGGCAAGGCCATCGGCAATTTCATCGACGAAAAAGAAGACGAGAAGAAGGACGAGAACTCCGGTCAGTGAGACTGAGATTTCCGTTCGCCTCGCGGTCCATCACAAACCCTATCGGTATCCCTCCCCGATGGGGTTTGTTTTGATCATTTTCCACAGCCATCTCCAAGCCCTTTGCCACACAACGGGGCCCCGGCATGCTACAACATGCGTAACCTTCTTTGCCATCCCATAAGTCATGTCCACCAATGTGTCATGGACACTTCCTGTGCGGCTTGACGATCATGGTCAACACGATTCGGAGGGAATGATCATGGACCGCAAGCAAGCCAACGGTATCGTCACGATCCAGGTGGTCGATTACCGGTCGCTCATGATCGCATGGCATCTGCACAGCGGATCCAGTTCTTCTGCAGATCTCCGCTTCTCTGTCGCTGAACCGTTAACCGATCTCCAATTTCAGCGCCTGCCGGAAGCACTCAAAGCCTCCATCGAATCCTCTGAACCTTCTCTTGAGTTCCTCGAGCGCATGTTCCACCTTCCCGATCCCCGCGACTGACACCGCCTTCCTTCATCTCTATCCAGCCTTCGCATGTACCTGCCCCTCGCCTGCGCGTACCCACGTCGGCACCCATCCACGTATCGAGAGCAGAGGCTCAACCGCTGATTTCGCCGTAAAATGCCCTATGCCCAGATTCAGCAAATTCCATGTCCTCTATTCCGACGCGCCAGGTGCTCCCCGCAAATACCGCCATATTGCCGCCTGCCCCTCGGAGGACGGCACATTTTACGAAGTTCACATCTTCGAGGGCGACTCCATCCAGCGCGATCCTGACTTCAAAGCCGAAGTGACCGGCCACGAGTACTACATTCACCCCACGCTCGAATCCGCAGAGAAAGACGCAGACGACGAAAAGAACCGCAGCCTTTCCAGCGGATGGCAACTCCAAAATCCTCTCAATCGCTGACTCGCTCCCCACGCGCTCCCCGCTGTAACCTGTCAAGGGCTCACGTTCAATCGAGAGCGCAACTCCCTCATTTCATTCAGTCGATTTTTCTACAACGATTGCATCCTAATTCGCGCAAGAGTTCATACTGGATGTAGCGCTTGGGAAGGGCCGATCGGCCTGCCCCAGGCCATTTTCTTTTGGAGATGAAAATGTGTGCCCGCTATTCCCGATCCCCTCTGTTCCCCGTTTCCCGCTTCCCTATTTTCCGCACTAACCCCTGTCTTTAGACGACTCTGCGGCTAACTCTTTTTGCTGGACGACTTTGCCGCCAAACTCAATCGCTAACTAACTGAAAACAAGCACCTTCCTCCCAGAGTCCGGGAGGGGGGTCGCCGGGAGTTTGCCTATGTATGCCCTTTGCCGTCACCTCATGCCCAGCGGTGTTCGCTGCCAGTGCCCCGCACTCCGCTCCAAACCTTTCTGCTACTACCACCAGTGCTTTCAGCGCTCCAGCCAGGTCAGCGCCTTCCACCAGGACGAGCCGCTCCAGCTGTCGTCCATCGAAGAGCCCTACGGCATCCAGATCGCCTTGTCTCAGGTCCTTCAGGCCCTTGCCTCCTCGCGTATCGATTCCCGCCGCGCAGGCGTCTTCCTCTACGGACTGCAAATTGCTTCGCATATGGCTTCAAAACGCCCCAGCCATCTCCCTGTCGAAATCGTGCGCGACCTCTCTTGCGACGACACTGGCGCGTGGATCGCGCCCGAAAAAGTCGCCTGCGAACCCGGCATCGACTGTCGCTCCTGTCCCGCTCAGGAAGGCTGCTGTCACCCCGGGCGCGTGAAATATCGCAACGCCAAACGCATCTATACCCGCATCACTCAGGGACACGACGCCATGGATCAGGCCGATCGCGAACGCGAACGCGAAACAGCCGCCCTCGCCGAATCTTTCGATGAGCCCAAAGTCTCGAAAGCTCTTCCGCTCGACAAGCCGCTTCCCTCCAAGGCCCAATCCCCTCAGCCGCAAATCGCCGCTTTGCCCAACCCCGGGCAGAACGACCATTACGAAGCACAGGAATTGGAATCGGAACTCGCCACCGCCGCAGACTTCAAGCTTTACTCCGACGAAGCCGACGCCTGGATGTCTGAAAAACAGGAACAAGAGCGCATCCGGATCCAAAAATTCCTTGAGGACTATGGAGATCAACAGCAACAGGAAGAATACGACAGGCTGAACTCGTGGCCGCCGACGCTGTTGGAACCTCAGAAAAATGCGAAGTATCAGACCCCGCCGATCGAGAACCCAGGCGGCACATCGTCCTCGCAAGGCTCCTCTTCACTCATCCCATGAGCACAAAAGCCACCCGCGCAAGACGAAATTCAGTCTCGCCGGTTCAGCGATCTGAATATGAGGTGCGTGAGTTTCCTCGCCTGTGCGAAAGGCGAACGTTTCGTTCGTTCCTGCGCGGTTTCGGCTATGTCCCTGGAGCGCTTCTCGTCGGGAGATTCTATGATCCCCATGAACGTCAGGCGTAGAGAAGCGGTCTTTCTCCGCTGCTTCTCCAAAAGTAGACAAGGACGATCACGCTTGCAATCGCCGCATACGCACACCACACCGATGTGAACGCGTACCGCTTCACAGCGGTAACCAACAGGAGAATCGCGAGATTTGCAGAGCCGAAGATGACCATCGCTTTGACCCTGGAGAAAAAGAGCGAACCGCAGGTAGCGATGAGATACAAGATGGCGACGGAAGTGTAGTTTGTCGCCGGGTTGATATAGACAATGCTGTTATCTCTTATGTAAATCTGCGTCGGGTAGGCTGCCAACGCCCATAAAATGTAGAGAGCCGTCGCAACGCCGATCACCAGGAAAGGCACCATGCGTCTACGGCTCTTTCCATCCGGTTCAAAGAGCAGCACACCCAATGGCAACAGGAAAGGTAACAGTCCCTGCGCATACAGCATGTACGCGGCGCCCATGTTGTGGGTCACAGCAGGCGAGAGAGTTCCGTCCAATCCGAGCCAAACAAACCCTTCAATGAATTGGTGAATGGAAAAAAGGGTCGGAAGCTCTGCAAAAAGCAACTCACGTCGATGCTTCACCTGTGAGTGTGACGACGCCCAGGGTGCCAAGAACGCCGCTTCCGACAAAGTTCGCGGCTGCTGAAAAGCACATGGCTCGTCTTCTCCGGTGTGTGGATTATACGCATCGGCAACGATTTGGTCCGGGGTCTCCTGATTTGACAGTGTTTCCCCTTGCAAATCGGTGAGCCTGAGGCCAACGAGAGAATCGAGTGAGGGCGAAATGTGGACAATATCTGGAAGTCATCCTGAAATCGCCTTATTGCCGGATTGGGGGTGATTCGCCCAGGACGGCTTAAACTTTCCCCATGACGGGATGGAGAGAACCGAAAGAACCTGCAGATATCCCAAAATCAGTTCGTTTGCGCGAACGCGCCAATTCTCTGAAAGCACAGGCGGACGAATTGCTGAGGAAAGCGGGTGCTCTATTGGCAGAGGCCCAGCACCTTGAGACCAATGCGACTTGCAAGAAAAGTGCAGTGCCAACAAGTGTAACAAGGACCTGAAATCCGATAACTTCGTAAAGCCGGTCACTCACCAACTAGTGCGAATAGCACCTGTCTTCGCCATGTTGTACAGATCATGCGCAGTCTTGAACTGTTCGTCGGTCAAATAATGCATGAGGTACTCGTAAGGGACGTTCTGATATTGCCCGTGCTCGGTATAGAACCGCGTGAGGACGTCTGTGTATGCGGTCACGTCTGGGTTGCCAGCGGGATTTGGCTTGAACCTTGAGTAATGTGCCGCGCCTTTCCAACAAACGCCAGATGGAAGTACGATCTCATCTTTGGAGTGGTCATAAGCTTGGTTCGCCTTGAGGGCGAGTGTGTGTTCGGCGGCGGCGCATGCATTGCGAATGCCCTCTTCATACCCATCGATGTACGCTGCCACGAAATAAACTCGTTCGTTACCCGGCCAAGCCAGCCATTGATTTCCATCGTGCCGCGATGAGATCCCCGGTTGATTCTCCCGCTCTGCCACAGGGTGTCTCTTGCAACCGAGCAACCCAACACACATTGAGGCTGTGACCAGAATTGTCCCCAGTTCATTCGGCGTCATACAGATATAGACACCGGGGGGGCTGCATTTGTGCCCAACCCCTGTCTTGATGCCAAACGTTCGAGGTCGCGGGAGTGTGGTGGGCAAACCGGAAGTAGTCTCGATTTTTGATGATTTCTGGTTGGGTGGTCATTGCTCTCGAACCGCTGGTTGGTTTGCCACCCTTCCGCACTGCTCCGAAGAGAAGGACACCAAAGTTGGGAACAGGTTGAGATCGATATAACTCAGGGTGCGCAAAGCGGCCGAGCATTCGCGCGTTGTGAATCGGCAGGTGGTGCCGAGGGAACATACTTCCCCGGTCCGCAAAGGCAGGGACAACGGTCTCCCGGCGATGGCTATTTTTGCGCGTAAGTGATAATCGCGGGTTGGTGTGATGCGCGGAATGTGCGCCTGGATTCACAAGTTCCCAAAGCGACAGCGATCCGCTGTACATCGGGTCAGCAGGCTCGAAGGCCGTGAGCTTTCGGCGAGACAGAGACAAAGTATGCGGTCCCTTTTCCCTTACGTCGCCCTGACGCGCTAACTGCCCATCAAATGAGCCGGCTGCAGGGCCACAGGGACTGCGGCGAGGGCCGAGAGCAACCTTAAGCAGCATTCCCGTGTCTATACAGGTCGTACGGCAGGCTTGCACACTTAGCTGCCGGCACTAAGGAGCAGCAAACCATGGAGGAACGTGGTATGACACGCAAAATCAGTCATTCCCGCATCATTGTGGCGGCACTTGCCGCCGGAGCCCTCCTGAGCCTTCCCCAATTTTCCTTGGCGGCGGCCCGGAACTCCGGAACAATTGGCGTCGCGGCGCCGGACTCGCCGGAGGTTTCCGGCGCAGCAAAATCTAAACTCGATAAATCGCAATTCAAAGACGTTCAGGTCAACGTCGATGCCAACGGCATCGCCACTCTCACCGGAACTGTCAATCTCTACGAATACAAAGCGGACGCTGCGAAGCGCGTCAGCAAAGCCAAGGGTGTGACTGCCGTGCGCGATCAGATCGAAGTCTCTGGGCCTTCGGTTTCCGACCAGGAGTTGCAATCCAAACTGGTTGAGAAAATCGAGTACGACCGCGTCGGCTACGGCACTACTCCCTTCAACGCCATCAGCGTCAACGTGCAGAATGGTGTAGTTACGCTGGCTGGTCACGCGTATAGCTATCCCGACCGAGATTCTGCTGTCGGCGTAGTGAGCACCTATCCCGGCGTGAAAGACGTAGTCAACGAAGTTGAAGTCGACCCCGCCTCGCCGATGGACGACCAAATCCGGCTCCAGGTAGCCCGTTCTGTCTACGGCTACCCGTCGCTGAACAAGTACGCCATCGACCCAGGCAAGCCCATCCGGATCTCTGTGGTGAGTGGCCACGTCGAACTGTATGGCGTTGTCGACTCGCAGGCAGACAAGGAAACGGCTTTCATCCGAGCCAACGGCGTGCCCGGGGTCTTCGGCGTCAAGAACTATTTGCAGGTCGCCGGTCAGTCGACGGAGGCCCGCCAACAATAATCGGATTCTCCACGAATCCTCTCACCTCAGTCATGTGCATTCGCTGACCCCATCGGCAGGACTTCGTCGATGGGGTTTGCAATTCCTAAGCCGGTTCTCATTGCAATGGGAATCGCTCGGCTACACGTTGCTGCCCGGTCGTCCGGCCTCGCGGTATCTGCCGAGCTCCTTCACCAGGTCGCAGTGTGGCTGCAAAGTCGCCAAAGCGGCTTCGCCTTCGCTCATAGCCTGAATCTGGCAATCGACGTAGAAAACATACTCCCAAGGTTTGCCCTGCACGGGGCGCGATTCGATCTTGGTCAGGTTCGTGCCGAGCTCTGAAAGTGCAGCAAGCGCGGCCACCAGTGAACCCGGCCTGTTCTCCACTGAAAAGGCAATGCTTATTTTGTTCGACTCAGGGTCGATGCGAGCGTCGTTGTTGCGCTTGACGAGGAAGAAGCGAGTGTAGTTCTCCGGGTTGTCCTCAATACCGGCCTGCAAGATGTTTGCGCCGTAGTAACCCGCCGCAGCTTCGCTGGCGATGGCGGCAGCGTGCCGATCGCGCAGCTCGACAAGTTGTTTGACGCTTCCTGCGGTGTCGTACGAAGCAAACGATTCCATCTTGGGATGCGAAGCTAAGAAGCGCCGGCATTGCGCCAGGGCAACGGGATGTGAAAAGACGCGGTCGATGTTGGCAATCGTTGAACCGGATACCGCAATCAGATTGTGCCGGATGCGCAGCAGGGCTTCACGTTCAACCCGGACATCGTGAGTCAACAGCAGATCGAAGTGTTCGAGAACTGAACCGGCGAGGCTGTTTTCAATCGGAATGACGGCGGCGTCGACTCTTCCTGTTGTAAGAGCGGAGAAGACATCGGCCGAAAGCGAACAGGGAACAATATCCGCCGCAGCTTCGAGCTTGATGGCCGCTTCGTGGCTGAAGGAACCGGGCTCACCTTGAATAGCAACTTTCATTGCGCTGATTGAATCCCTCGCGTGTGACCAGCCCGCTCAAAAAATTCAGGCGAGATGCCCACTGGCACCATACCACAGCGACTGGCCGACCTTCCGCCTCAGCGACGCAGCCACAGATCGGTCGCGACAAAGCAAAGAAACACCATGGCGATCACGCCGTTCATTGTGAAAAAAGCCGCATTCAGACGACGAAGATCGCTCGGCGAAACGATGGAATGCTCGTAGGCCAGCAACAAGGCCGCTGCAGCAATCCCGAGCCATCCTGCAATGCCGAAATGAAAAAGGCCGGCAAACCGGCATAGAAGTCCTAGCATCACGAGATGCATGATTCGCGCTACCCAGAAGGCTGCAGGAATACCAATGGATTGCGGCAGGCTGTGCAGTCCGGCCGAACGATCATGCTCGAAGTCCTGGCAAGCGTAGAGAACGTCGAATCCCCCAACCCAGAGCGTGACGGCGCCCGTGAGCACCAGGATACGTGGATCGAGAGAACCGCGGACGGCGACCCATGCTCCGGAGGGCGCGAGGCCCAACGCAAGACCGAGAACAAGATGAGACCAGCGCGTGACACGCTTCATGTAGCTGTAGCCCAGAAGGACCAGAAGAACGACCGGAGAACACAACAAGGTAAGTCGGTTCAACTCGGCCCCCGCAAGGACAAAGAGCGCCGCCATGAGAGTGGTAAAACCCAGAACAAAGGGACGCGTCAGCAATCCGGCAGGAATGGCGCGGTTGCTGGTGCGTGGGTTCGCGGCATCGAGATCCGCGTCAGCCCAGCGATTGAATGCCATCGCTGCAGAACGAGCCGCCACCATGGCCACAAGAATCCAGAGGAGGGTGCGCAGAGATGGCAGACCGTGCGCCGCAAGCAAAGTTGCCGTCAGCGCAAACGGGAGCGCAAAGATCGAGTGCTCCCACTTGATCATTTCGAGAGTGGTTTGTGTCTTCTTCAGAAGTCCCAAAGCATAGGCTCCATCTGCCAGTTTACTTGAGGCAGCGGAATCATTTGGGCGCGATCAAGCTTTTGCTTCGGCCTCTTCAATAGTGGCCGCAAGCGGCAGAACTGTGTCCACTTTGGTGACTTTGAAGAGGTCCATGAGACGGCCGTTCGCGCCAACAACGACGAGCCTGCCGTTGCGCGCCTGGCAGTGAACGTAGTGATTCATGACGAGCCCCATCCCTGCCGAATCCATGTATGGGACGTCGCTTAGGTCAAGGATCGTGAGGCGCGGCGTCGCGCTGGAACGCAGGTCGTTCTGCAGGTCAAACATGTTGCGGAGAGTGAGAGGGCCCGTGAGGGCAAAGATAAGCGTCTCGGCCGTCAATCCCTCGCGGCGCGCAATGGTAAGTGGTCCGTCCTGGAGCATAGCGAGACAAGTGTAAGGAAGGAAAAGCGCAATTTGATTACAGTTGTGTGAATGTCATGGCGAGGAGGATCCGGCAGGCCGATTCACTGAGTCTGGCAACTCATCCCCTTGCCACGGTTTGCTGGCGCAGACATCGGACACAATGCGCGCAAGGAAAACGAGCCGCCGCTCCTCAGAAGTTCGCTAAAAATCAAAGGGAGGATGGCGCACCATCCTCCCTTTGATTGAACGCTTTGCGCTGGTTGTGGCTGGATTTAGAAGTGGTAAGCCACGCCGATCGCTGGGTAATAGATGTTGTACCAGCGCTTGGTATCGAACTGCGAAACGCCAAACGTGGGAACCTTTGTGACGATGCCGCGATATTCGCCGCGAATGTCAAAGCTCGGGCTGATTTCATAGGCGAATCCTGCGCCGTACATCGCGCCTATTCCCGTTTGCTGCTTCGCATCGAGTGTCTGCGTCGTTTGATCACGAATGGGCAGGAAAATCAGTACGCCCGGGCCTGCTTCCACGAATGGGTTCCACTTGCGAAACGTAAAGCTGCGCACATAGGCGAACGACATTTCCTGGGTGCGCGTGTTGACCAAATAGTTATTCGTGTTGCTGATGACGTAATGGATCTTGTTTTCGTAGGTGATACCGTAGTTGGCTTCCAGGGCACTCGACGGTGTCAGCATGAACCGGTAGCTCAGCATTACGCCTTCGCCCACATTCGAACTTGCCTGAACGTCTGTGGTTGAAGCCCGGAAGGGCTCATAAATCCCTGTCCCGCTTATGCTGATGTCTTGCCTGCTCTCCTGCGCTTTCCCCGCTGCCGCGCACACTGCCAGCAGGAATGCAATAAAGGCGATCTTCTTCATTCCGTGGTAAACCTCGCGACTGCCCAACCGTGTGGCCGGCAACCAAACAGATTGATTCCGGTGCTCCGGTTCGTGCCGGGCCCCGCTCTCAGCAATTGTAAATGGCCGGAACGGGTTCACGGCAGAAGGGTTGACTCCGGAAGTGCTTTACGGGCTTAGACGTCGCTGATCTCGATTCGCTACCTGAACTGGCTCAAAATGACTTTCAAGCACAGCTTCAGATTCTCGTTTCCAAGTAATCCCTGCCTGCTTGTTGCTCTGGCGCAGGCTCCTACCCCGCCCGGTCCACGTGATAGTAAAACGGTGGCCCTTTTACCTCCGCCTGCGACCGCACAGTGCGCAGAAATGCCCGAGCTGCATAACTTAAGGTTCCCTGCTTGCGATGCACGAGGCGCAGCACTCGCTTCATCTCCAGCTCGTCGACCGTAACCTGGACCAGATCGCCCGCCTCCAATTCACGGGCCACCGTCAAATGCGGAACAAGTGCCACCCCATTGCCCATGGCGACAAACCGCTTAATCGCCTCAATCGTGGGCAATTCGATCCCCATATTCAAGGGCGTCCGATATCGCTGAAACGCTTCAATCACCTTTCTACGCAACGGAGAGGCCACATGGTGCGCAATGAAATTCTCTTTGCCCAGATCATTGATTGAAACGCGCTGGGCATGGGCAAGTGCATGCCCTGGGCTTACGATGAACGCCAGACTGTCACCGTAAACGGCAATGGTCCGGAACTGGGCCGGATCCGGGCGAAACGACACCATGCCAATCTCAAAGGTCCGCAGATTCAGTTCGTCTGGAATTCGGCTGGCCAGCATTCTTTGCACGACGATTCTCACGTTGGGATATTCTTTGCGAAACGCGTCAACCACCGGCAGTAGGTACATGCACGTGTATTCGTTGGCCGCGATTTGCAACTGCCCGCGTTCCAGGCTTTTGAGCTCATCCAGCGCGCTGGTCGCCTCGCGCCGCAGCGCCAACAGACGGAGAGCATAGTCGTGCAGAAGTTCTCCGGCTGCCGTGAGCGAACCATCGCGCGCCGCCCGATCAAACAGCCTCTCGCCGACCGAGCTCTCCAGCTTGCGAATAACCTGGCTGACGGCCGGTTGGGTGCGGTGCAGCCGCACAGCAGCTCTCGAAAAGCTATGTTCCTCGGCTACCGCTAAGAACGTCTCCAACTGGCTTAGTTCCATCGCATTGCTCCGGAATTCGCATTTGAGGAGATCATAACCGAAGCTAATCACGGCCCCAAGAATAATAACTTTGCCTTATACCAGCCGACTGATGGAAAATTGTGTTGTTTGCAGTGGCTTCCCCTCGGAGGCGGACCGATGTCCTCAGATCACGTAGCCTTTTTCGACACCACCCTGCGCGACGGCGAACAGTCGCCTGGTTGCAGCATGACCACGCAGGAAAAACTCACCATGGCCCATGCGCTCGAGGATCTGGGCGTGGATATCATCGAAGCCGGTTTCGCCATGGCCTCCGAAGGTGATTTTGCCGCCATTGCCACCATTACGCAGGCAATTCGCAAACCACGGATCGCTTCCCTTGCCCGCGCCAAGAAAGAAGATATCGAGATGGCTGCGCGTGCACTGCAATTTGCTGACCGTGCCCGCATCCACGTCTTCCTCGCTTCGAGCGATCTGCATCTTGAATACAAGCTCAAAATCAGCCGCTCCGAGGCGCTAGAGCTTTGCGGAGAATCGGTTCGGCTTGCCCGCTCGCTCTGCGAAGACGTGGAGTTCTCGCCCGAAGATGCCACGCGCTCAGATCGGGATTACCTTGTGGAGATGGTACGAATCGCTGTGGAAGCCGGGGCGACCACCATCAATATGCCGGATACCGTCGGCTACATGACTCCGGAAGAGTACGGAGAGATGTTTGCGGAAGTCCGCCGGCGGATCCCGGCCATCGACGCCAATGGTGTGATTCTTTCCTCGCATTGCCACGACGATCTCGGCCTTGCCGTGGCCAACTCACTCGCGGCCATTCAAGCGGGCGCGCGCCAGGTCGAGTGCACCATTAATGGAATTGGCGAACGCGCGGGCAACGCATCGCTCGAAGAGATAGCGGCGGCTCTCTACGTCCGCTCTGACCGCTATGGCGTCAAATCCACCATCAAGCTCGATCAGCTCTACCCCACCAGCGAAGTGCTCGGCCAGATCATCACTTTCAAGCCTTCGCCCAACAAGGCCATCGTCGGCGCGAATGCCTTCGCGCACGAGTCGGGCATTCACCAGCACGGCATGCTCGCTAACCCGCTCTGCTACGAGATCATGACGCCCGGACTCGTTGGCGTTTCCAAGACACATCTGGTGCTCGGCAAGCATTCGGGCCGCGCAGCGCTGCGCCATCGTCTCGAGCAACTCGGATTCGCGGTCGACCGCGACGAACTGCAGCACATCTACTACCGTTTTGTCGCTCTCGCCGACCGTAAAAAGAACATCTATGACCAGGACCTGATCGGCCTCTTGCCCGATCCAATTCGCGAACGACGAAATGTCCCAGTGACGCAGCTGGACTGACTCAACCACGAACGCAACCCTTGATCGCAGATCTCGGAAATTCAATCCTCTGGAATAGGAATGAACCTCAAAATTCTCATCACCGCCGGTGATGGCATCGGCCCTGAAGTCACGAACGAAGCGGTCTCTGTCCTCAAGCAGGTCGCAGAACTCGGCGGCCACACGATCACTCTGGATCACAGACGCATCGGGGGCGTCGCCATTGTGCAGGACGGTACACCACTGCCGGCAGACACGCTGTCCGCGGCGCTGGCATCCGACGCTGTTCTGCTGGGTGCAGTTGGTGGCAACGAATTCAATTCCCTGCCGCCCGACAAGCGTCCCGAGGCAGGCCTGCTGCAGATTCGCGCCGCGCTGGGCGGTTTTGCCAACTTGCGTCCTGCCTTCGCGTTCAAGGAATTGGCAGTCAACAGCCCGCTGCGGCCCGAAATCGTCGATGGCGCCGATATCCTTTTCGTCCGTGAACTTCTCGGTGGCCTCTACTTCGGTGCACCGCGCGAGTGGAACAAAGCCGAGGGCGAAGCCTGGAACACTATGCGCTATACGCGGGACGAAGTGGCCCGCGTGGCTCGCATCGCTTTCCAACTCGCGCAAAAGCGCCGCAAGAAGCTGACCAGTGTCGATAAGGCCAATGTGCTCGAAGTTTCGCAGCTATGGCGCGCCACGGTCACAGAAGTCGCCGCCGAGTTCCCTGACGTCACCCTCGAACACCAGTATGTTGACGCCATGGCAATGCACCTCATGAATCAGCCGAAAAACTACGATGTCGTGCTCACGGAGAATCTTTTCGGCGACATCCTATCGGACGAATCGGCTGTGATCACCGGATCGCTAGGCATGCTGCCTTCGGCCACGATCGGCGGAAAAGTCAATCTTTATGAGCCGGTTCATGGATCCGCGCCCGATATCGCCGGCAAAGGCCTGGCGAATCCGCTGGGTGCAATCCTGACAGGCGCATTAATCCTTCGCCACTCCGGGGGGCTCGAAGCCGAAGCCGCGGCCATTGAATCCAGCGTGCGCAAGGTGCTCGAACTCGGCTTCCGCACGCCTGATTTAGCGCGCAGCAATCCACAGGGATTCACTGTGCTCTCAACGAAAGACATGGGAGCCAAAGTTCGCGAAACAGTAAAGACACTTGTCGTTAACGCATAACCCTCTAAGGATCATGGATGAGCTCCGAACCGAAGACTTTATTTGAAAAGGTGTGGCGCCAGCACGTCGTGGCCGAGCCCAAAGGCGAGCCGACATTGCTCTACATTGACCTGCAGCTGGTCCACGAAGTCACCTCTCCGCAGGCATTCGAGGGACTCCGCTTGGCGGGCCGCAAGGTACGCCGCCCCGATCGCACCATCGCGACAGTTGACCACAACGTACCCACCACAATCGGAGGCCGCCTCAACATTGTGGATCAGATCGCCGCGAAGCAGATCACGACGCTTCGTCAGAACTGCGCGGAATTCGGTATTGAGCTCTACGACATCGACTCGCGCGAACAAGGCATTGTACACGTCATCGGTCCCGAGCTCGGGATCACCAAGCCCGGCATGACCATTGTCTGCGGCGACTCGCACACCTCCACGCATGGTGCATTCGGCGCGTTGGCCTTCGGCATCGGCACCAGCGAGGTGGAGCACGTTCTCGCTACCCAGACCTTGCCTCAATCCGATCCCAAGACTTTCCGCATCTCGGTCGAGGGAAAGCTGCCCCAGGGCGTAACTGCGAAGGACATCATCCTCGCCATCATTGGCAAAATCGGCACGGACGGCGCAACCGGCTGCGTGATCGAGTATGCCGGTTCGGCCATCCGTTCACTCTCGATGGAAGGCCGCATGACCATCTGCAACATGAGCATCGAAGCGGGAGCGCGCGCTGGCATGATTGCTCCCGACGAGACCACTTTCTCTTATTTGGAAGGACGGAGATTCAGCCCAAAAGGAGATGCCTGGAAGGCCGCTATTGCGAAATGGTCAAAGTTGCCCTCCGATCCCGGTGCAAAATTCGGTCGCGAACTCGTCATCGACGCGGCGACACTGGTTCCTTATGTGAGCTGGGGCACGAGCCCAGGCATGGTTGCCCCGGTTACCGCGGCAGTTCCCGATCCCGCTGCCGCCGGCAACGAGCTCGATCGAAAATCTTTTGAGCGTGCCCTCGAGTACATGGACCTGAAAGCCGGCACCAAGCTGGAAGACGTCAACATCGACCGAGTCTTCATTGGCTCTTGCACCAACGGCCGCATTGAAGACCTGCGCGCTGCGGCAAAGGTCGCCGCCGGCCACAAGGTCTCCACGCATGTCCACGCCATGGTGGTTCCCGGCTCGCAACAGGTCAAAGCGCAGGCTGAGAAAGAAGGGCTCGACAAGATCTTCAAAGACGCGGGATTCGATTGGCGCGAGCCGGGCTGCTCGATGTGCCTCGGCATGAATCCTGACATTCTTTCGCCGGGCGAGCGCTGTGCTTCCACCAGCAACCGCAACTTCGAAGGGCGCCAGGGCCGCGGAGGGCGCACGCACCTGGTGAGCCCCGAGATGGCCGCAGCAGCTGCAATCGCCGGCCACTTTGTCGATATTCGCAACTGGAAAGTGAATGAAGAGGTGACGGCATAATGGAAAAGTTCACAACACTCACCTCGCAGGTTGCGCCGCTGGACCGCACCAACGTCGACACCGATCAGATCATTCCCAAGCAGTTCCTGAAGCGCATCGAACGGACGGGGTATGGCGACTTTCTGTTTTTTGACTGGCGCCAGACGCCCTCGGGCGAGCCTGTCGCCGACTTTGTCCTCAATGACCCACGCTACAAAGGATCAAAGATTCTCGTTGCAGGCAAAAACTTCGGCTGCGGCTCGAGCCGTGAACATGCGGCATGGGCACTCTCCGACTTCGGCTTTCGCTGCGTCATCGCGCCAACCTTCGCCGACATCTTTTTCTCCAACGCCGGAAAGAACGGCATCTTGCTCGCCCGGCTGAGTGAGGCGGAAGTCGAGACTATCCTCCAAAATGCACGGAACATTCCCGGCTACCAGCTTACAGCGTCATTGCAGGATCAGACCGTGAGCGACGGGCGCGGGTTTTGCGCGTCGTTCGAGATTGATTCGTTCCGCAAATATTGCCTGATTGAAGGGCTCGATGACATCGGGCTCACACTGCGGCATGGCGCAGCCTTGGACGCATTTGAAACGCAACACGACCACGCCGGCTGGTTGCAAGCCAAAGCTTGAAATCGAGCTGCTGGCTTTTGGCTCCGAATAAAACTTTCAACGTGCAGCAACAACAGGCTAGTAGCTAGCGGCTAAAGGCTAGACGCTGGCGATGAGTGAAGCGAAGAGCACATGACAATCGAAGGCAAGCGCCAAAGCATTCCGTTGACTGAGGGCCCCAGCCGCGCTGCGGCGCGCTCCTATTTGCGCGGGGCCGGTTTCAAAAAAGACGACCTCCACAAGCCCATCATCGGTATCGCCAACACGTGGACCGAAATCGGAACCTGCAATGTTCACCTGCACGAAGTTGCTACCGCGCTCAAAGAAGGCATCCGCGAGGCAGGGGGCACCCCCATGGAATTCAATACAGTCACGATTTCTGACGGCATCACCATGGGCACGCAGGGCATGAAAGCCTCGCTGGTTTCCCGCGAGGTGATCGCCGACTCCATCGAGCTGGTCGCTCGTGGCAATCTCTTCGACGGCCTCGTCGGCATTGGCGGCTGCGACAAGAACATGCCTGGCATCATCATGGCGCTGTGTCGCCTCGACATTCCCGGCATGATGCTCTATGGCGGATCCATTGCGCCCGGCAAACTCAACGGTATCGATATCACAATTCAGAATGTTTTCGAGGGAATTGGCTCACACGCCGCCGGCAAGATTGACGACGCCGGTCTTGAAGCGCTCGAAGCCAATGCCTGTCCGGGCGCTGGTGCTTGCGGTGGACAGTTCACCGCGAACACCATGGCCATGTCCGGCGAAATTCTCGGCATCTCGCCCATTTATCTCTCCGGTGTTCCAGCCACGGCGAGCGACAAATACGCTGCAACGCGCGAAGCCGGCCGCATGATGATGGAAGCCGTCCGCGCCAATCGCCGGCCTTCGCAAATCATCACGCGCAAGGCGATTGAAAACACAATTGCCAGCGTTGCCGCCAGCGGCGGTTCCACCAACGCCGTTCTGCACCTGCTGGCCATTGCGAACGAAATGGGCATCCCGCTCTCCATTGATGACTTCGACGCCATCAGCAAGCGGACGCCCTTCATTTGCGATCTCGTCCCCGCAGGCAAATACATGGCTTCGCACTTTCAGGCTGCGGGAGGCTCGCGTGTACTGGCCAAGCGCCTGATTGACGCAGGGCATGCTGACGGCTCTACGATAACCATCAGCGGCCGCACTCTCGCCGAAGAAGCTGCGCTTGCTAAGGAAACACCCGACCAGGTAGTCATCCACACTTTCGAGAAACCCATCAAATCCACCGGCGGTCTTGTCATCCTCAAGGGCAATCTCGCTACCGAAGGTTGCGTGATGAAGATCGCCGCTGCCGACCGCTACGAGCATCGCGGCCCCGCGCGTGTCTTCGACTGCGAAGAAGACTGCTTCGCGGCTGTGCAATCGAACAAAATCAAGCCCGGCGATGTCCTTGTCATCCGCTACGAAGGGCCCAAGGGCGGGCCCGGCATGCGCGAGATGTTGCAGGTGACCGCAGCAGTCAGCGGGCACCCCGAGCTGAGCTCCACGGTTGCTCTGCTCACCGACGGTCGTTTCTCCGGCGCAACGCGTGGTTTCACCGCGGGCCACGTTGCACCTGAGGCTTTCGTCGGCGGCACGATCGCCGCTGTTTGCGAGGGTGACACGATTCACTTTGATATTCCCAATCGCACGCTCACGCTGGAGGTCAGCGACGAGGAAATTGCGCGCCGCCTCGAGCACTTCACGCCGCCTTCCCTGCGCTGGCCTGGCGGCGTCTTCCGCAAATATGTCGACCGCGTCACGTCGGCATCGAAGGGCGCAACGACGTAGAACAGCTTTCAGCCGCTAGCAGGTAGCAACATGAGCTGCTTTTACACGTAGCGCATAAGAGATTTTCCGGAGTTGCAGTCAGTCTGTACCAACGACACAGGGGCCGGCAGCTAGCGGCTAGTGGCTCCAAAGGAGAAAACTATGGGAAGCAACGCAGACAATCAGGCATCGAACGCTCGTCACGCCACGCCCACCCCTCTCACTGGGGCTGAGATCGTCTGGGCGACGCTGGTCGGAGAGGGCGTAACCGATGTGTTCGGTTATCCCGGCGGGGCCATTCTTCCTGTCTACGATGCCTTACGCAAATTTCCCATCCATCACACACTGGTCCGCCACGAGCAGGGCGCCGCGCACATGGCTGACGGCTACGCGCGCGCTTCGGGCAAAGTCGGCGTGGCTGTGGCCACCAGCGGCCCTGGCGCCACCAATCTTGTTACCGGCATCGCAACGGCAATGCTCGACTCCATTCCTGTTGTCTGCATCACCGGCAACGTTTCGAGCAAGGTGCTCGGAACCGATGCATTCCAGGAAGTTGACATCACCGGCATCACCTTGCCAGTGACCAAGCACAACTTCCTCGTCAGCAAGACCGAGGACATCGCACCTGCGCTGCGTTTGGCTTTCCAAATCGCGCAGTCGGGCCGGCCTGGTCCGGTGCTTGTCGACATCACCAAGGATGCGCAACAAGGCACAGCCATCTTCGACTTCGCTGCAGCCAAGCCCAAGGCGTATCGGCCACATCCGATGCTGCATGTCGATGAGGCTGGTCTGGAAAAAGCCGCCGAACTGATTCGCAATTCCAAGCAGCCCGTCATTCTGGCTGGTCATGGCATCTCCGAGTCCGGCGCCATGGATCAAGTGCGCGCTCTCGCTGAGCGCACGCAGATACCAGTCGCGCTCACGCTGCTCGGCCTCGGTGCATTTCCTGCTTCTCATCCACTGAACCTCGGCATGATGGGCATGCACGGCGAAGTTTGGGTCAACGATGCCATCCAGAACGCCGACCTGCTGATCGCCTGCGGCATGCGCTTTGATGATCGCGTCACAGGGAAGCTAGCCTCCTATGCCACCAAAGCGAAGAAGATTCACATTGAGATCGACCCGGCTGAGATCAACAAGAACGTCAAGGCCGATGTCGCACTCGTTGGTGATCTGCGCGAAGTGCTCGAAGAACTGCTGCCGCGCATCGCAGGCCGCGACGGCACCGCGTGGCTCAAGACCATCGCGGCGAGCAAGGGCGAATCTGCCGTTCACGACATCAAGAATCTGCCTGACTCGGGCCATCTCTACGCTGCTCACGTTGTCCACGACCTGTGGCGACTCACTGCCGGCGAGGCAATCGTGGTCACCGACGTGGGCCAGCACCAGATGTGGGAAGCCCAGTATTTCCACCATGAGGAGCCGCGCTCCCTTGTCACCTCAGGCGGCCTTGGCACCATGGGCTTCGCCCTGCCTGCGGCCATCGGTGCAAAGACGGCCCGTCCTGCAAAGGAAGTCTGGGTGATCGCGGGAGATGGCGGCTTCCAGATGACCGCTGCAGAGCTGTCGACCATTGTGCAGGAAGGACTGAAAATCAACATTGCGATCATCAACAACGGATACCTGGGTATGGTGCGCCAGTGGCAAGAGTTCTTCTACGAGCGCAATTACGAGTCGACGCCCCTGGTTAGCCCTGACTTTGTGAAACTCGCCGACGCCCACGGTATCGCCGGGTTGGCCGTCAAAACCCGCTCCGAGGTTGAGTCGGCTGTCACGGCGGCTCGCAAAGCGCCTGGCGCCTTCCTGCTCAACTTCATGGTCGAGAAAGAAGATTCGGTCTATCCGATGATTCCAGTTGGCAGCGCATTGCACGAAATGATCCGGCGGCCCGGTAAAAATCCACTGATCGAGTCGTCGAAAGACAATTAGCCCGAAAGAGAACAGAAACTTGATCTCTGAAAGCCTGAGGCTCACTATGAAGCACACATTCGTCGCCTATGTTGAAGACCTGCCCGGCGTGCTCACGCGCGTGGCGTCGCTATTCCGCCGTCTCAACATCAATATCAATTCGCTGACTGTCGGCCGCAGCGAGCGTCCAGGACTGTCGCGCCTCACACTGGTCTGCGAAGCATCGGCCGAAGCGGGCGATCGCATCCGCGCCAGCCTCTTCAAGCTGGAGAATGTTGTTGACGTCGATGACATTGCCCAGGCCCCGAGCGTGACACGGGAGTTGGCGCTCATCAAGGTTGCCGCAACCCCACGCAACCGCGCCCAGATCTTTGACCTCGTTGAAGTCTTCCGCGCCCGCATTGTCGATCTTACTTCTGAGTCGCTGATGATCGAGATGACCGGCGTTGAGAGCAAGATCGAGGGCCTGATCGAAGTCCTCCGCGAAGACGAGGGCCGAATTCTGGAAATCTGCCGCAGCGGCAAAATGACCATGCGCCGCGGCCATCACACTTCCAGTGTTCTGAAAGCCATGGGCGCAGGTTCAGACGAAAGGCCGCTCCCCGAAATTGACCTGGCGGATGAGCACGCCGCAGTTGAACCTGATTGAACATTCACCTCAGGATTTGTTTTGACTTAACCTCTTAACTCCGCAAGAAAAGGAACAAACGAGAACATCATGGCAAAGACTTACTACGATCACGATGCCGACCTCACCCTTATCCAGGCAAAGAAGGTCGCCATCATCGGCTACGGCTCGCAGGGGCATGCCCATGCGCTCAACCTGAAGGACTCCGGTGTCCAGGTCAAAGTGGGCCTCGCCGCCAACTCCAAATCCATCGCCAAGGCACAAAAGGCCGGCCTCGAGGTCGATACTGTGGCCAATGCCACCAAGTGGGCCGACGTCGTCATGGTGCTGGTCCCCGATCAGACCGCTGCCACGCTCTACGCCGCAGAGATCGCACCCAATCTAGGTGAAGGCAAGCTGCTGCTGTTCGCCCATGGATTCAACATCCACTTCAAAACCATCGCGCCCGCTGCCGGCATTGACGTGGGCATGGCTGCGCCCAAGGCTCCCGGCCATCGGGTGCGCGAAGTCTTTACGGAAGGCGGCGGCGTCCCAGGCCTGATTGCCGTCCACCAGGACGCAACCGGTAAGGCCCATGCCCTCACCCTCAGCTATCTCAAGGGCATTGGCTGCACCCGCGCCGGCGTGCTCGAGACTACCTTCAAGGAAGAGACCGAGACCGATCTCTTCGGCGAGCAGGCCGTACTTTGCGGAGGCGTCAGCGCGCTGATCAAGGCAGGCTACGAAACCCTTGTCGAAGCCGGCTATCAGCCGGAGAGCGCCTACTTCGAAGTCCTCCACGAGCTCAAGCTCATCGTCGACCTGATCTATCGCGGCGGTCTCGCCTATATGCGCTACTCCATCTCTGACACTGCGGAGTGGGGCGATTACGTGTCGGGTCCGCGCGTAATCAATAACGAAAGCAAGAAGGCGATGAAGCAGATCCTCACCGAGATTCAGAACGGTGCGTTTGCGAAGCGTTTCCTCGCGGATCAGAGCTCCGGCCGCAAGGAATTCCAGGCCTTCCGCGACGCAGAAGCCAAGCACCCCATCGAGATCGTCGGGAAGAAGCTGCGCGCTTCAATGCCGTTTCTCGATCCGGTTACGGTGGAAGAAGTCGCCAAGTCGCGTTAGAACTGCCAAGAGGCTAAGCCTTCAGGTACGAACAAAGGATCGCCGGTCAGCCACTCGCTGTCCGGCGTTTCTTTTCCTAGAACTGGACTCATCTCACCACCGAATCTGCTCAAAGACTCTCTGCAACTTCGCACCCTTCGCGGCATTCACCATCGCGACAAAACTGAGGCGACCAAGCAGGTGTTCCCGGAACGCCTTATGCCCTTCGCGATTCTGGCTCTCAGGACCTTGCCGCGCGCAGTTCGTGAGAATTGCTTTCAGCTCGTCAAAGTCTCTTCGCTGCACGTTGACCCGCTCGTTCACAACGAGTCCTGCAAGGTGCTGGCGCACTCCGCGCCGCATGACGCGCGTCTTGCGGTGCTGCACCTCGAACCCTTCCTCCATCGCAATTGCCGCCACTCGCACCGCAAACCGCTCCGCAGATCGTGCAAACTCTTCCCCGCCGGAAAACGCGAGATCATCGGCATACCGCGTGTACACCGCGCCGGCTCTCTTCGCCAGTCCTGCCAGGCGACAATCCATCCGATACGAGCAGATATTCGCAAGTGCTGGTGAGGTCGGTGCACCCTGGGGCAGATGCGGCCAGGCGTAGAAGGCTCGAGCCTCAACCATGCGCCCGACATCAATCTGCCTCCCCAGCGTCCGCCAGAAGCCGCGCGGCGTCGAGTTGGTGCAAATGCCGCCGAGGAGATCCGCTACCGTCTCCGGATAACCGGCGGTACGAAAGAACACCTGCACGCGGCCACCGCGAATCGAAGGAAAGAAATCGCGCAAATCCATCCGCAGCACAACATGCCGGCCGACGTGTGGTGCCGCAAATGTCTTGATCGATCGGCCTATTCTGAAGCCGTGCGCCGCATCGTGCACGGCGACTCCTTGAAGTACCTCCTCGAGGATCTTCCGCTGCATCGCCTTCAGCCGATTCTTCGGCGACTCAATGAGGCGTAACGCTCCATCCTGCTTGCCCAATACTCTGTAGCTGTAGTGATTCAGCCTGTCGCCAGTGCCGGTCCGTCCGCGCGAAGTCAGGCGCTTTAGATCGGCGAACCATTCCAACTCTTCCGGCCTGCAACCAAGCCAATTCGCGAGCTCGCCAACTGATTTGATGGCTGGAATGTTCCATGCACGGGCCGTAACCACCGGCTGCATTGCATTTGGTTCGTTGTGCCACTCCGCAATCCGGAGTTCCTCCCGATAGCGAATCTTTGCCGCAGTGAGGCCGTCATCTTGTTGAAGGAATGCGACGACTTTATTGCGACGCGGCCGTGTGCTGGCGCCAAAGTGCTGCAAGTAGCGCTTTGCCAGCGGCCGGATCCACCGCCAATTCCGGCCCAGGGTGCGGCGCATGCGATCGGCAAGCGGATCGAATGCAGTTTCGCCGGCAAGCATTGACCGCGCCAGCGCGGAGTGGAAGGTTCGGCTCAGCATCGTGAATCAACAGCAGAGTGCCCCAACGAGTCTTGCCTTGAGTGACGATACGAGCGCAGCGCGCTCTGCCCGTCACGCGACGCATTGCCAGTTCTTCACGTTCCCATGGGGTATCCCCAGAGAGGAATCAACCGGACCTCACAGCCCGATCGTGTTCCGGCTTGGAGCACTCCGCCGCATGCCAGATCATACCAGCGGCCAGTTCTGCAGCAATGAAAGCCGGTCGGATCCCGTCTATTTCTTATCCAGCCGGAATGCGGCGCCCTGAAAATCGCCCCGAAATTCTTCGCTCATGCCCAGCCCGTGGTTCATCCACCAGGATCCGCTGGCAACGGCGGGCGTATCCTTCGCCACGCTGCCTTCAATCGGTGTTAACGCATATTCCGCGGCGGGATCGAGCCCCATGAGTTTCAGTCGAGGAAAGCCGCGACCTTCCTGCGTTGAATGGACGAAGGCGAATATCACCGACTGGCTCTTATCGTGGTTGACAGTTTGCGTCGCGGAAAACTCACTCCCATTCCGCGGCGAAATAAGCCGGTAGAGGTCACCCTGCACGATCGTCGGCTGCACCTGGTGGTAAGACGCGATCAGCCGTTTTGCCGTCGACATTTCCTGGTCGGTCCATTTTGAGATATTCGCGCCGATGCCAAGTGATCCCTGCATGGAGCTCAACATTCGGTACTCCAGTGATGTCGCCCGCTTGTTTGCCCAATGGGGCGAGTCGGTCACCCACGCCATCATGATCTGCGGCGTATAGACGTAAGTGAAGCCGTCCTGCTGACTGATTCTGTCGAAGGGATCAGTGTTATCTGACGGCCAAACTTCGTCGGCATACTGGAGAATTCCAAGGTCGACGCGTCCTCCGCCGCCGGAGCACGATTCAAATTCGACCTTGGGGTGCCGCTTCTTCAACTCGCCAAGAATTCCATACAAATTGCGGATGAATTCGACGTAGACCTTTTTCTGTTCAGCCGGCGGCAGCTGATCCCATCCTGGTTCGCTCCAGTTGCGGTTGTAATCCCACTTAAGGAATGCAATATCGTTCTCTGTCAGCAGCTTGTCCAGGAAACCCATCACATATGCGCGCACATCGGGTCGCGCCAGGTTCAACACAAGTTGCGTGCGCTCTTCGCTGCGTGGCCTACCCGCGAAATTGAGTACCCACTCCGGATGCTTGCGGTACAAATCCGAATCGGGATTCACCATCTCCGGCTCAACCCACAGTCCAAAATCCATTCCAAGCGCGTGCACCTTGTCGATCAAGGGTTTCAGTCCCTGGGGAAACTTTTCCTGGTTCACATACCAGTCGCCCAGGCCCGCGTGGTCTGTCTTGCGCTGACCGAACCATCCATCGTCCATTACAAAACGGTCCACGCCGAGCTCGGCGGCTTTCTCCGCGAGCGCTTCCTGGCCTGCTTCGGTCACGTTCATCTCCGTGGCCTCCCACGAGTTGTAGATCACGGGCCGCGGCTTTGGAGCAGCCGCCTCGCCTTCGCCCAGGCGATGCGGCAGCACATGCGCAAGTTCAAAGTGGTGCAGCATGCGCGATGCGCCACCGAGTCCGTACGCTGAGTAGCCTCCGTAAAACACCGGTGTATCCAACGACTGGCCAGGATGCAGCACATATCCAAAGTCAAAGGGATTGAATCCGCCAGTCACGCGGACTGCATCAAGCTGATCCTGTTCCACCGTAATGCGCCACGAACCGCTCCACGCTAACGCACCAAACCACACTTCCCCATGATTCTCGTCAGGATCCCCAGACTGAATGGCAAACCACGGATTCGCCTGATGACCGGTTGTCCCGCGCCGGCTCTCGATCACCCGCTCGCCAGGATGCAGCGTCTCCTGCGTCAGTGTCCACTCGCCGGCCCAACGCCCCGTAAGGTAGTTGAGCGAATAATGCGCCGGAGGCAGTGCCCACCCCGCTGCGGCTGCTTGTTCAATCGTGACTGGCTGCGGTTCGCGGTTTTCAATGGTCGCCGACCGCGCCAGAATTCCTGTCGCCGGGTCCATGGAGTAATGGAGCGTGACAAGTATGTACCGCTTTATGTCTTTAAGCACGACGTCGACGCCGTGCGGCGTTTCCGTGTGGCTCTCGTAATGCAGCACCAGGTCACGGTTCCCGTCGGCGAAGGTCACTTTGAGCGCCGGCTCCACAAAAAGCCCCGCTCCCCATCCGGCATATTCCTGCGGCGTATTAGTGTAAGGCGAGTCAAACGATGCCCACTCGGGCCTTTGCTGCGCCTGAGAAAAGCGATCGCCTGCACCGAGTTTTCCACCCCAATACATCTGCTGCAGGTCGCCTTTTGCATTCACCCCGAACACGTAAGACACGTTGCCGCCGTCCAGGCGAAATACCTTCGCATCTTTGTCAAACTGGGCGGCGGGTTGCGCGATCGCAAGGATTTGCGCGGCGCAGAGCAGAAAAATACTTGAAAAGGTTTTCATCATGGCGCACTTTCTTTAAGGAATTCTGCGGCATCATCATAACGTATTCACCCATCCTCCTTCTTTCATCCGCAGACCGCCCTGCAACTTCTCCTCACCCCACCGGTTGCCTCATCGGCTATTCTGAACATGCAACCCGGAGGAACCCCGGATGCTTTCCCCAACAACCGCCTCAACGCTGGCTGCGCCACCCGTTCCAACCCCAATTGAAGAAGTGGCCGCCGCGCTTGAGCGTATTGGCCCGCTGCACGGCCTGCCTCTTGAAGACCGCCTGTGGCTCGCCCGCAACGGTGAAGAGGTAGTCGGCGAACCTGGGCAGGTTCTGTTTGAAGAGGGCCAGCCCGCAGACAAGATGATTCTCATTCTCAAAGGAGAGATCCATGTGCGGCGCCAGCGCGGCGGACCCATGGAACTCTTCATCGGCCGCTCCGGCCAAATGACCGGATTGCTACCTTTCTCACGCATGAAAGTCTCCGGCGGCCAGGGATTCGCCGTTTCCCCGGTCTGGGCTTTACTCATTCCCAAAGACCGGTTCCCTGAGATGCTGCAGGCGATTCCATCGATGGCCCAGCGAGTCGTCTCCACTCTGCTCGACCGTGTCCGCGAAGTTACTCGGATTGAGCAACAGGCGGAAAAGCTTGGAGCCCTCGGCAAGCTCGCCGGAAACCTTGCCCATGAGCTCAATAACCCGGCTTCGGCTGCGCAACGCGCCGCTTCCAGCCTCGTCAATGAGCTTCGCGGCAATCGCCAGAACCGATTCAAGCTCGTAAACCTTTGTCTCTCAGAAGAACAGATTCGCGGGATCGAGGAGTGGGAGCAGAAGGTTCTCAGCCGCAATCCCGCGCTCGAAGACCGCGACGCCGGCGACCTGATTGCCCGCGAAGAGCAACTGCGCACCTGGCTCACGGAGCTGCCCTGCGATGGCGCCTGGGACGTTGCTGCCCAGCTCAACGAACAAGGCGCAACTCTTGAAGACCTGATCGAATTCCGCAAACTGCTGGAGCCGCGCGAGGCCTGCGTTGCCCTGCAATATTTTGCGCGCTACCTCCGCTCGACTCGCTCGGTCGAAACGCTGCTCAACTCCACCGATCGCATCTTCGATCTCATCAGCGCCGTAAAGGCCTATTCCTACATGGATCGGGCGCCCATCCTTGAAGTCGATGTGCCAGCCGGACTCGACGCCACGCTGCAGATGTTCCACTCGCGGATGACCAACGTTGCGGTGGAGCGCGACTATCAGGCCGATTTGCCCCACATCAGTGCCTATGGCAGCGAACTCAACCAGGTTTGGACCGCGCTGATCGAAAATGCGCTCGAAGCGCTTGGCAACGCCGGCACCCTGCGCCTTGGCTGTCGCCTCGAGGGTGAAATGCTCCTTGTCGAAATCTGGGATACGGGCCCTGGCATCCCACCCGATCTGCAGGACCGAATCTTCGAACCCTTCTTCACCACCAAAGCTCCTGGCCAGGGGCTCGGCCTGGGGCTCGATAACGCCATGCGCATCGTCCGCAAACACCGCGGGCATATCAGTGTTCGTTCAGAACCCGGCTCGACCTGTTTCCGTGTTCGCCTGCCTCTCGACCAGTTGCAGGCCTATTGATCGCTTCCCCAGAATCCGCGTCAACCACCCATGCATCACCACTCAACCGAGGGAGGCGCGATGACCGAAACAAAGGCAGCAAGACCTGTTAAGACTTCAGTTGCACCGATGCTCTCTGTGCGCGACGGCGCAGGTGCCGTGAACTTTTACAAGGCAGCTTTCGGAGCAAAAGAGCTGTTTTTGCTCGAGAACGACGGTGCCGTAGTTGCCCAGCTCGGAGTGGGCGAATCCGATTTCTGGCTCTCCGACGAGTCTCCGGCGCACCAGAATTTCAGCCCTGAAACTCTGGGCGGTTCCTCTCTGCGTATGATTCTCGTCGTTGCCGATCCCGATGCCATGTTCGACCGGGCGATCGCTGCCGGAGCTGCTTCAATTTCGCCCGTCACGGATGAAGATTACGGCTGGAGAATCGGCCGCGTCGTCGATCCCTTTGGCCATCACTGGGAGATCGGTAAGCCACTTTCCTGAATTTATGAGCACTGAAGTAGATTCGAGCAAATTCAAGGAAGAAATTGAAACGGCTAGGCTTGCCCTGCGCAAACCGCAGCTCGCCGATGCCGAAGCGATCTTTTCACGATTTGCGGCGGACCCCGAGGTGACGCGGTACATGAGCTGGCCGCGTCACCGCTCGCTTGACGATACGCGCGCCTTTCTTGATTTCAGCGATGCGGAGTGGATGGCGGGTCCTGCCGGCCCCTATCTCATCTTTTCGCGCGAAACCGGGCAGCTTCTCGGGAGCACCGGCTTGTCGTTCAAATCACCTTCCCAAGCCCTGACCGGCTATAAGCTGGCGCGTGACGCATGGGGCAACGGCTTCGCCACCGAATCCCTGCATGCGATGGTCGAACTGGCACGCGAACTGGGTGTTCACCAGCTTGAGGCGGTCTGTCATATCGAGCATCGAGCGTCGGCGCATGTGATGGAAAAATGCGGGTTCGTCTGCAAAGGTGTTGAACGCGTTCACACCGAATTCCCGAACCTGTCCCCCGGAATTCGAACGGACGTGTGGCACTACGTCCGCAATTTTTGAAGTGGTCTAAAAGGAGACATCCGCGGGCTGCGTCACCCGCAGCACCGACTGGTCCCCGGTTTTCTGCTTCCACGCCGCGCGAACGGCTTCAATCTTGTCGCGATTTTCCTGCGAATCCGGATAGTCGATGATCAACATCTTCGACCTTAGCCGCTCTGGCGTTGAAGCCCCTTTGCTCAACCACTGCCCGTACACGTCCACGACGCTCAATCCCGAAGGGAAACGCGGCGTGACTTCCTTGTCGAGAAATGCCCGCCAATCGGCTTCGCTGATGCCCTGCTTTGGATCGTCTGCCAGGCCCAGGCCAAAGTAGAGCTTCGTGTCGACCCACCCTTGCGTTTGTCCTGGATGCGCCGCATCGCCGGTGAGAGTTGGCGCCACGCTTTGCGCAGGCGCAGGAACATCCGGGTGCGCACAGCCGAAGAGGGCCGTGGACAGCGCCAGGGTCAGAAAAAAAATCCTTTTGGGCATTCTTGCCTGGATCTCCAGCAGCACCGGGGCAGGATCGGCGCCGGATTTGAGTTTAACTACTGCTCGATTTCTACACCGCGCCAAAAGGCGACATAACCCTTGATTTTGCGCGCTGCCGGCTTGGGATCGGGGTAATACCAGGCGGCGTCGGGATTGTCCTGCCCGTCGATGAGGAGGCTCAAGTAACGCGCCTGCCCCTTCCACGGACACGTGGACGTGGTGCTGCTCGGGCGAAAATATTCGCGCTTAAGGCTGCCCTCAGGAAAATAAACATTTCCTTCAACAGTTTCGGTAACTTCACTCTCGGCAATCACTTTGCCGTTCCAGGTAGCTTTAGCCATGGTCTTCCACACCGCGCTCGCCCGCTCGAAAAGCGTTCGCGAACCTTGATCTTTAGAACACTAACAGAGATTCGACGCAGTAGCGAGCCGCTAAGATTCGCCACCTCAGTTCATGCTCAAGAAGCCAGTTACAACCACGATGCAGACGAAGCATCTCTTCGGAACGCCGATATCCGATCTGATCAACTCACGAGTTCTGTCCCGTGGAACGGTCGTACAAGCCGATCATCAAAGCCGGCCAGTACAGCCGATTAGATGATTTATTTTCAATTATCTACGCCAATACGCTCAGGTTTAACTTCAAAAACCATTCAGCCGGCAAGGCGAGAAAAGGCTCACAGAAATCCGGTAAACAGAAATCATGCCCTGGAGGGCGTGCGGAGCTTCCTGCGCTCGTCCCGGGGCATGATCGATTCCTGAGCTTACGAGTTGCTACTTTGCTTCGGCAACCGAGTCGATGTGGACGCTCTTTTTGCTTGCGTCTGCTGTTGCCATGATGGTGACGTGATCGCCGTAAAAGCTCTTCACGGAATCAGGGTTGTCGATGGCCCAGACTTCCTTCTTCGCTTCATCGACAAACACAGGCGCCGCCCCGCCCTCGATGCACTTCTTGACGCACGCTGCACCAGATCCTGCGTGCTTGGAGCCGCAATTCGCGTCCGATACCCAACCTTTAAGTTCGGCGGAATCCGCTGCTTTTGCCGAAACCGACGCAAACGACGCCACCAGAACCAATACTGCTGCCAATCGCTTCATACTAACCTCCAATGGTAGAAAAGCTCGCTACCGGGTTTCATTCTGCGCCGCCGCACCCTGGTTACACAAGGTTCTTACAGGCTCGCCATTTCGTGGGACAGGAAAATTTCCTCAGCGCTTACCTGCCGGACTTCAAACTTGCGCGTCGCGCCTCGACATTCTTTTGCACCGCTTCATATCGAGCGGCCGCCGCCGTAAAGCGGGTGATGACTTCTGAGGTCTTGGTAAGGAAACCGGGACTTCGCTGGCGGATTTCCTCGAGAATATGCGAAAACTTGGCGAGCAGGAAGAAACCTTCCGCGTTGCAGTCCACGAAAAGCTCGGCCGACACAGCGCCATGCAGCACCATCGCTGCGGCCATTTCCCAGTAAGTGATTACCTGCCGGAACCAGGCACTGTGCGGGTCAGCGGGGTTTGAGCTGACAGCGAAGAACTCTTCCGCCGTGTCCGGCCACCACTCGCCGGTCATCCAGGCGCGCGCCTGCCGCATCACTGTTTCGGTGCGCAATTCATACAGCTTGAGGATGATTTCGGCGTCACCAGGCGTTGCAAGCATGCGTTCCATGTGCGGGATCTCCGCAGCAATGGTAACGGATTGCCCTGCCTTCACGCTGTGCCCAGTCCGGACCGCTTAAGCCGGCTGCAGTTCCTTCCTGGCTTTGTCCACCACGGGCCCATGCGTTTCGGCCGTCGGCGGAGGCGGCGCATCGCCGATGCGCTTGGAGTAGGTGCAAACCACAGCGGGGGCTGTTGCTTCAGCTGCCGGCTTCTTTCCGCGCTTTTTGGCAACTTCCTCCTCCCCGCTCTTCTTTTTGTTGGGGCACTCGAGGAAGATCCCGCTCTTGAGGGTCTTTTCGACAAGATAAGGGCTGCCGCACTGCGGGCACTTCTTCGGCACCGGCTTGTAGTTCGACGTGAAGTCGCACTTGGGATAGTTGGTGCAGCCCCAGAAGATGTTGCCGCGCCGCGCCTTGCGCTCAGCGATGTCGCCGTCGCCGCACTTGGGACACTTCATGCCTTCAATCAGGTTCTGCTTCACGTATTTGCACTTGGGATATCCCGAGCATGAGACGAACTCGCCATAGGCGCCCTGACGCAGCACCAGCGGCTTGCCGCACACCGGGCAGTCTTCGCCCGTCGGTTTCGGCGCGTTCTGCTTCTGCTGTTGCTTCTGGCTAAGCTTGCGAATCGTCTTGCAGGGCGGATCGGCGGAGTAGTCGGGGCAACTCATGAATGGTCCCCACTGCCCGTTCTTCAGAACCATTTCCTTGCCGCAGTTGTCGCAGAATTCCTTCTCCGGCACGTCGTCTGCGCCAGGAGCGCTCAGGTCAGGCTTGGCCGCAAAATTCTCTTTGGTGAAATCGCAACTCACCTGCTCGACAAAAGTCTTTTTGCCCTTGACCGCGGAATCATCGGTTGCTTCAACAATTGCAGCCACCAGAGATTTGGTATCCGCAACTTCCTTCGAGAACACGCTCTCGTCCTCGACTGTGGCGCGCACAGTCATGGGGAATTTGAGCGTTGTTGTGATCTTTTTAGTAACTGCTTTCGGATCCTTCTTCCAGGGACCCAAAGCTACGGTCACGGGCTTCGTCCGGGTAAAGTTTGAGCAGGCATAGAAGCTGCCGAATTTGCCCCACTTCAACACCAGCGGACTTCCGCACTTGTCGCAGAGTTCGTTGGTCGCAATTTCCATCCGCTTGACGTCTTCCATCTTGTTGCCTGCAACGGCAAGCTCTTCTTCGAAGTGTTCGTAGAAGCCGTTCAGAAGATCAGTCCAACGCTCTTCACCGTCTTCGACTGCATCCAGTTCGGTCTCCAACTTCGCGGTGTATTGCATGTCGAATATGTAAGGGAAGTTCTGCACCAGAAGCTTGGTGACAACCGTACCAATCTCAGTCGGCACAAAGCGCCCCTGGATCTTCTTCACATACTCGCGATCTTGAATGGTGTTGATGATTGAGGCATAGGTCGATGGCCGCCCCACACCCTTCTCCTCCAGCACTTTCACCAGCGACGCTTCGTTGAAGCGCGGCGGAGGAGAAGTAAAGTGCTGCTCGTCTTCCAATTTCTCCAGCTCCAGAGCTTTCACGTTGTCGAGATTGGGGAGCTTGTTCGAGGATTCATCGTCATTGTCTTTCTTCTCTTCAGCCACCTCGTAGATCTTCAGGTAACCGTCGAAGCGAACAATGGAACCACTCGCTCTGAAGTCATATGTTTTGCGATTGGCCTCAGACACGGCGGCAATCTTTGCCGTGGTCACGTCGAAGACGGCAGGCGCCATCTGCGAAGCCACAAACCGCTGCCAGATGAGTCGATAAAGCTTCAACTGCTCATCGCTGAGGTAGCGCGCAATCGAGTCAGGTGTACGCGACGCATCGGAAGGGCGGATCGCTTCGTGCGCATCCTGCGCATCTTTTTTGCCCTTGTATTCGTTGGGAGTGGCAGGCAGATAATTTGCGCCAAGCTCCTTCTTGATCCACTCGCGTGCTCCGGTAATCGCCTCAGGTGCGACACGAGGAGAATCAGTACGCATATAAGTGATCAGGCCCGTCGTTCCATCGGCGCCGATATCCACGCCTTCGTACAGTCGCTGGGCGATGCCCATGGTCCGCCGCACATTGAAACCGAGCTTGGTTGCCGCGTCGCGCTGCAACTGGCTGGTGATGAAAGGGGCAAGCGGCTTCCTACGCTGTTCGCGGCTGTCCAGCGAAACGAGCGACCACGTTGCCTTTCCCAACGCTGCCACCACTTCCTTCATCGACGTTTCGTCGGGTACCGCGTTGGCCAGAAACTGATCTTTGCCATCTTTATCAATGCCGTTGGCTACGCGCACCGGTTCGCCGTCGATGCCCACAAAACGCGCCTTGAAACTCTTGTCCCCCTGCCTCTCGGGATGAAGCAATGCATCCAGCGTCCAATACTCGACCGGCTTGAACGCGGCGATTTCTGCCTCGCGCTCCACAATCAGGCGAACTGCAACCGTCTGCACCCGGCCGGCGGATAATCCGCGGCGCACTTTATCCCACAGCAAAGGAGATATCTGATAGCCCACCAGGCGATCGAGCACGCGGCGCGTCTGTTGCGCGTAAACCAGGTTCTGGTCAATGTCGCGTGCGTGAGTGAACGCCTCCTGCACCGCCTTCTTTGTAATTTCGTTGAATGTGACGCGGCGGATTTTCTTCCGCTGCTGCGCATTGGTTCCCAGTTGCAGCGCCAGGTGATAGGCAATCGCCTCGCCTTCGCGATCGGGGTCAGGCGCCAGGAAGATTTCGTCCGCGCCTGCTGCAGCCTGCTTCAGTTGCGCAACAACCTTCTCTTTGCCGGGCGACACAATCAGCTCCGGCTCAAACGTCCGGTTCTTCAGCTCAACGCCGATATCGTTTTTGGGCAGGTCCATGATGTGACCCACAGACGCGCGGACTTCAAAGCCCTTGCCCAGATACTTCTCGATCGTCTTTGCCTTTGCGGGGGATTCGACGATCACCAGTGATTTGCTCATTGCCATCCTTATACATGGTCTTGCGCAAGCCTGTTGGCCGTCTGCAAGACCCGTCTTGCTGTTGTGCTCCTGAACTTCAAAGAATCAGCCAGGAAACCGGCCGCTTTTCCACCATTAACGGAAAACGGACCGCAAAAGTTGCAAACTAACACGGAACACGGCTTCGATTCCACTCTCAAAAGATGTTTTCTTGAAACCGAGAGGTCCAGGACCGGCCCAACCGCCCGCATAACTCTGTGCTGCGATCGATGCCTTCTCTCTTGTTTTCAATGCGGAGCAGCGCACGAAGTATCTCACAGCGCCCGCACATAATTTTTTCCGGGCAACTGCCGAATACGCCCCGACAACTCCAACTCGAACAGCGCCGTGAAAACCTCGGCGGAGGTGAGTTGCGTTTCCAGCCGGTCGAGAATCTCGTCAATCTGCAGCGATGCATCGGCGCGGAGAATTTCGAGCACCGCCGCTTCCTGTGGCCTCAATACCGGGTCCGGCAGTAGAGATGCGGTTTGCCCGGCTTGCGATTCATTCCCGGCCTCGGATTCCAGCTCGCGACGCACCTGCGACGGGAGTTCTTCCCAGATGTCCTCCCAGGTCGCCACGAGCTTGGCACCCTGTTTTATCAGCGTGTTAGGTGTCCATGACCCCTTGCTGGTGACATTGCCGGGCACGGCATACAAATCGCGGTTCTGCTCGGCCGCGCACCGCGCCGTCACACGCGTTCCCGAGTTCTCGCTGGCTTCGACGACGAGCACGCCGATGCAGAGCCCGCTCAAGATGCGATTACGGCGTGGAAAGTTCTGCGGCGCAGGAAATGTGCCGGTTGGCACTTCGCTGACGATCGCACCGCCCGTGGCGACGATCTCTTCGGCCAGCTTTTTGTTCTCTTTCGGATAGACCACATCAATTCCCGTGCCCCAGACAGCGAGAGTGGGCCTGCGCGCTGCGAGCGCTCCTTTGTGCGCGCAGGTGTCAATGCCGCGCGCCATGCCACTCACAACGAGCAATCTTCGCGCGGCCAGATCGCGAGCCAGCATCTCGGCGATTCCTGACCCGTAGAGGGATGGGTGCCGCGTGCCGACAATGGCGATTGCCGGCTGGATCAGCCGTTCTGCCGCGCCGCGAATCCACAAGACCGGTGGCGGATCGTAGATTTCTTTCAGCCGCTCGGGATATTCCGCGCAACCGAAGGTGATCAAGGTCGCCCCTTCTTTCACGATGCGAGTCCACTCTTCTTCTGCCGCACGCCGCCCTTTGCCGTCGAAGATATGCTGCGCAGCGGAGGCGGGAATCTGCAACGCTTCCAGTTCGGTAAGCGAAAGATGGAAGAGCTGACGCGGGGCTTCCAGCCTCCTGATCGCGTCGAGAACGCGCCGGGGACCGAGACCGGGCGTGAGTGCAAGAGCAAGCCACGCCAACTTATCTTTCGACAGGGTGGGTACAGCGGCAGTTGCAGGGGCGTCAGTGGAACTCTTCATTGTCTGTGCGTCAGCGCGGCGTTGCGCGCATGCATCCGAAATGCGGATGGCCCGGCTCACTTTCCTTGGATTCCGCTGACTCTATGCGCCGGCAGAACGTTGCGCAATGACGGCGGTCACTGGCGTAAATCGGTGAATCTGCATCCGTTCGCACAACTTGGTAGTCTAAAGAGCAGTGAGTTCGAGTACGCCATCCCGCCTGCGCATTGCCGCGATTCGATTTCTCAACCCAGCGCCCCTGATGTGGGATTTCGAACACCCGCCGCTCAACCAGGAACTCGCAGCCCGCTATCGCATCGACTGGATGCTGCCTTCGGAGTGCGCCGACCGACTTGTGGCAGGCACGGCCGACATCGGTCTAGTGCCGATTGCAGCGCTGGCAGCTAACCCCGGTTTGCGTATTCTGCCCGGCTGCACCATCGCTTCAAAAGGCCGCGTGCGTTCGTTGCTGCTGGTGCGGCGCGCATCTCGGCCGCTGGCAAGCCTGCGCAGCGTTGCCGCCGATACTGCCAGCCGCACGACGCTCGCTTACGCGCGGATTCTCTTCCACAAATGGGGCAACGCGGACGTTCCCTTTGTTCCCATGGCCGCCGATCTCGATGCCATGCTCGACCGCGCGGACGCTGCGATTGTGATCGGCGACCCTGCACTGCTGGCGCTGGAAGAGCGGGCGAATCGCATGGAACGCAGCAGCGAAGAGCTGGTCTATCACGATCTCGCCGAGGAGTGGCACACGCTCACGGGCCTTCCCTTTGTCTCCGCTGTCTGGAGTGCAACTGCGTCGAGCGGACCTTTGGACGAGAGCATCAGCGGGGATTTTATTCGAAGCCGCGATCACGGGCTGGCACACATCGACGATCTGGTGAACGAGTGGTCGCGCAAGCTTCCCATTACCGCGGAAACGATTGGCGCGTATCTCTCGACGAACATTCACTATGTTCTGGACGAGGAGTGCGTTGAGGGCATGCGCGGATTTTTCCGCATGGCCGCCGAAGCGGGAGTGCTGCCGCGCTACGAACTGCCGGAAGTGGCGCTGACCACGTAACCTAGGCGGCTTGCCCCGCACAGCCTCACAGGTTCACGATTTCACAGGTGCTGGCCGCACGGGCGGGAGCGCTGCGCGCCACGTTCACAGACTCACAGGTTCACGATTTCACAGGTGCTGGCCGCACGGGCGGGAGCGCTTCGCGCAAGGGCGTCACAGATTCACAGCTTCACAGTTTCACTGGTGACTTCAGCGGAGTGAGCGCGGCTCGCGGTGTTAGCGGAGTTGGCGGTGTTGGCGGCGTTAGCGGAGTTGGCGGCGTTAGCGGAGTTGGCGGAGAACCAGGGAGAAGGGAGGTAGAGTGCAAAGTCTCTTGGTCCTCGCAGCTTCACCCGGGATACAAGCTGTGCGGCCGGCATGGAGTTGATCCTGTCGAATTTTCACTGCCCGAAATTGCGATCCTACGCACGGCGTATACCCCCGGGGGGTAGGGGGGAGGGGGGGTACCATTTTTCCCCATTATGCTGAACATTTCCGGCAAGTTAGCGCTGAAAAAGTGCGTTCTATGCCGGTGTTATGCGGCACTTTTGTTCAGATTCGTGGGTGCTGGCCGCACAGTCTCACAGGTTCACAGGTGCTGGCCGCACGGGCGGGAGCGCTTCGCGCAAGGGCGTCACAGATTCACAGCCGGAAAGCAAAGTTAGCGGAGTTGGCGGAGTTAGCGGTGTTAGCCGAGTTGGCGGAGTTAGCGGAGTTGGCGGTGTTGGCGGAGTTGGCGGTGTCCGCGACTACCTATTTCTATTATCCGCTTTTGGGGGAATCAGGATGCAAATGCAAGTTGTTCATTTAGATGAAGTTAAAAGAAAATAGGCTTGACAAGAGTTATCCACAGGGCTCAGGCGTGAGCTTTCTGAGGATTTCTGCGCCCAGCGCGAATCGCCGGACGCGCAGTTGCCGGAGGCGCAGTTGCAGGATGCGCGGGCCTAGATCTCCCAGCGGAGGAGGGCGGCGCCGACGGTGAATCCGGCTCCGACAGCGGCCAGCAGGACCAGGTCACCCTTCTTCAGCTTGCCCTGCTCGACGGCGGTTTCCATAGCCAGGGGGATGGTGCCGGCGGAGGTGTTGCCGTACTTATCAATATTGATAATCACGCGCTCCGGATCCATGCCGAGACGTTCAGCGGTGGAAGTGATGATGCGCTTGTTGGCCTGGTGTGGAATGAAGCAGCCGAGGTCGGCCCCGGTGACGCCGTTGCGCTCAAGGACCCGGGTGGTCGCTTCGGCCATTTTGCGCACGGCAAACTTATAGACCGCCTGCCCATCCTGGTAGATGTAGTGCATTTTCTTGTCGACGGTTTCGTGGGTGGGAGGGTTGAGGCTTCCGCCGCCCTTGAGGTTGAGGGAGACGCCGCCCGAGCCATCGATTTCGTGCACGAAGTCGATAAAGCCGATCTCGCCCTCTTCGGCCGGTTCAATGAGGACGGCTCCGCCGCCATCGCCAAAGAGGACGCAGGTGGCGCGATCGGTGTAGTCGGTCATGCGGGTGTTGGCGTCTGCGCCGATCACCATGACCTTGGAGTGTGCGCCGCTCTCGACGAGTTTGACGCCGGCCTGCAGGGCAAACACAAATCCCGAGCAGCCCGCCGAAACGTCGAAGCCCCATGCGCCTTTTGCGCCAATCTTGTCCTGCACGAGGCAGGCAGTGGAGGGAAACATCATGTCGGGGGTGACGGTGCCGACGATGATGACTTCGACGTCGCTGGGTTCGATGCCGCGGGCGGCGAGGCACCGCTTTGCCGCTTCGACGCAAATGTCGCTGACGCCGAGTCCCTTGGCCAGCACATGGCGCTCGCGAATCCCTGTGCGCGACAGGATCCACTCGTCGTTGGTGTCGACTAACTTTTCGAGGTCTTTGTTGGTAAGGATTTGGGGAGGAGCGTAAGTGCCGAGGGCCGTAATTTTGGCTCGGCGGCCCACCACAGGACGAACGTTAAGGCTCAATGCAACTCTCCTTGCAGCACGGCCAGAGGGCCATGGCACCCGCGATGAAACCGGCACAAGCCGTATCGACGGGGGAAAACAATCAAGGCGTCCAAGCGCGAGGCGCCAAAAAAGTACCGGGTAGCCTACTGCGCCCGTACTAGCCCGTTACCGTTGCTTCCTTCCGGACCTGGCGGGGTTGGCGGGATTACGTCGCGTAGGACCCGGCACTGATCGATTTTATCACTCGGAGGAGGTTGAACCGGCGTGGACCGGAATGGGTGGAGACAGCGGCTCTCTTGAAAAATGAAACAGCAAACTTTGCAAGGATGAGCTTGAGGCCGCCCGTGCAGGCTGCCGCTGGGATGTAGGGCACCAGTGCGGTTTTGGGGTTCCGAAGGGCTGGGCTTTAGGAATTTTGGGTTCTTGCAGCTCCAGAGCCGGAGCGCCATTTGTCGCTTGAATCCTTTCGGCTCCTGATTCGGAGCCGTGAGAGAAGCGAATCGAATTTTACCCTGTGAACTTTCACCGCGGCTTCTGCTCTTTGCCAATTTCACCGGACGCAGGATCAGCTAAATAAGGCGGAGTGATTTCACCGTTCTTCGATTCAAATGCGTCTACAACAAGCGAAAGCATGTCTCGAAGATTCTTGGCCTGCCGCCAAGATAGAACGACCGACCCCTTCTCTTCTGCGATGTGAGAATCAGAATTCACATTTACGGACTTTATGCCACCGAATGTCACTCGGACATCGTCAAGCGTCCAACCGATATAAAGGTAATTCGAATATATTTCCGGGACGCCAGGTACACTCTTCCATTCAAAATGCTTCAATTCCTGAGGCTTTTTCTTTTCTTGTTCCATCACAATGCTCCCATACCCGCCATAACATTTTGTTGTCTGAATTCAAATGGAGGAGAAATTTGATTCCACTCTATCTCCTCATCGAGTCCGCTTCCATATCGTTGCTTTGCCGCACTGATGATTGCTGCAGATAGAGAGCGAAACAATTCAACGTCTCTCGGACCAATTCCGGAAACTGTCGTAACCTCGTCTTGTTCTTTTGAAGCGATCACACTGGGGCCTAAATCAAGGCTTGCTTGTTTCGCTTTGGGAATTACCTGAAAGTCCAAGTCGAGCGCCTCAAGAACAGAGGAAAGCGTCAAATGGGTTGGATTCCCGCCTTCCGAAAGAGAGCGATAAAGGGTTTCTCTCTGCACATTGGCCTGCTTTGCGACCCAAGTCATTTGATGTGCCTGGGCAACCTTCTTTAGCGCTTTCAAGAAAATCTCTGGAGAGTCCGCACGGGCCGCATTAAGGAAGGATGCAGCGATGTTCGGATTGGCAAGCTTTTTGAGTTGCCACTCGGCGTACGACTTACTCGGCATTGTATGCACTCCAGTATTTCTTCGCTGTCTTGATGTCAGCCTGTTGTGTTCCTTTGTCACCACCCGCTAAAAGAATCACGAGTTCTTTTCCCGTGAGGCCGTAGTAGACACGATATCCTGGCCCGAAATCGATTACGATTTCGCTCACGCCCTCGCCGACCGGATGATGATCCCCAAAATTACCTGTTTCGACTCGTTCTAGGCGAGTCATTACAAGGTCGTAGATAGGTTGGCCTTCGATTGAGTCCATCCATTCGCTAAACGGAACGGAACCCGAATCGGTCTCGTACATTCGAATTTCCTTGGGGAAGGCTTCCACCGTACGGCTCCACATCCCCCGTGTGACATTTAAATCACGCCAAAGGATACCATTACGCTCTTAAATTTCTCAAGGTATACCTGTCAGAATGCGCTGAACTAACGTACAACATCAAATGGCGAAAGTGAGGTGTCAAAACCCCGAAACCTTTGCACAGGTTGGCGAGCCTTGATTCCGCTGAGCTTAGCGGGTGTCCGCCCCTTCTGCGTGACTTATAAATCACAATAACACCCAGATGCTAAAAACGCAACCGTTGCGTTGCCCTCCACGGGGATAAGGCCGCTTTGCTCTATTTGTCTGATAAAGAATCATCCATACAATGACCTTATTATCAATACGATAGTCCCATTCGGACTGAATTGGTTGCATTCGATCCGGCATCCTGAGACAATCGAAGCATGATGTTCTGGCCTTGTTGTCGCCTTTGTATGCCGCCTTGTGCGAGCAGGTGACCTGGGTCTGAATTTCCCGAACGCACTTTCTAAGGTTTCCTGCCTGCCCGCGACTCAGCTACTGCTGCCGCGGGTTTGTTGCATCTGCCTGAAGAGGAAAAAATGGATCAAGCCGTACCGGTGAAAGAGACCAAGGCACAGCGCGCCGAGCGCCTGAAGAACGCCAAGAATCCGTGGGAAGCCTTTGACGAAGTGCGGCAGTTTGCGCGCGAGGGACGCACGAGCGTGGTGCCGGAGTGGGCGAACACCTACTTCAAGTGGTGGGGCATTTACACGCAGGGCGACGGCGTGGGGGCCACCGGCGGCAAGGGCGGCGAAGGACTGGCGTCAGACTACTTCATGATGCGGGTGGGGATTCCGAACGGCATTCTCAGCGCGCACCAGCTGCGCACCATTGGAGAGATTGCGCAAAAGTACGCGCGCAACCTTGCGGACATTACGACGCGGCAGAACATCCAGTTTCACTGGCTGACGATTGAATCGCTTCCCGAGGTGGTGGACGCGCTGGATGCGATTGGGCTGTCGCCCAAGGGCGCGTGCGGCGACGTGGTGCGCAACGTGACCGGCTGTCCGCTGGCGGGAATTGCTCACGACGAAGTGATTGACGCTTCGCCGATCGCGCTGGATATTGCGCACCTGCTGACGGCGAACGGCGACTTCTACAACCTGCCGCGCAAGTTCAAAATCTCTGCGACGGGCTGCCCGCACTGGTGCACCTATCCGGAGATCAATGACATTGGCCTGACGCCCGCGACGCGCGACGGCAAAACGGGCTACTCGCTGCGGGTGGGCGGCGGGCTGTCGAACGAGCCGCACCTGGCGGTGCGCCTGAACGCGTTTCTGCTGCCGGAACAGGCGCTGCCCGCGGCACGGGCCGTGGCGGAAATCTTCCGCGACCAGCAGGGACTGCGCGAGAGCCGCGAACGCGCGCGGCTGAAGTACCTGTTCATGAAAGAGGGCTGGACGGCGGAGAGCTTTCTGGCCGAGCTGCAGTCGCGGGTGGACTTCGCTATTTTGCCGGCGGGCGAAGAGACGGTTCCCGATGACGTTTTTCGCGATCATGTGGGCGTGCATCCGCAGCGGCAGGCGGGGCTGTCGTATGTGGGCGCGACCATTTTGCGCGGCCGCCTGACGGGAGAACAACTGGTAGCTGCCGCCGATTTATCGGAAAAGTTTGGCAATGGGCAGCTGCGCGCGACGATTTCGCAAAACCTGATTGTGGTCAACGTGCCCAACCAGAAGACCGGCGAGCTGGTACGCGCACTGGGCGAGATTGGCCTGCACGTGGAGGCGACCAATTTCTGGCGCGGTACGGTTGCCTGCACGGGGACGGAGTTTTGCAAGCTGGCGATTACGGAGACCAAGGGCTTTGCGCGGTGGCTGGTGGAAGAGCTGGAAGAGCGGGTGCCGCAGTTTGATCAGCAGCTTCGCCTGCACGTGACCGGCTGCCCGAATGGATGCGGCCAGCACTGGATTGCCGATATCGGCATTGAAGGGAAAAAGATCAAGCACGATGGCAAGCTGACCGATGCGTACTATTTCTGCCTGGGCGGGGCGGTGGGGCAGCACGCGGGTGTGGCACGCCCGGTGGGCTACCGCTGCGCTGCGCCGCTGGTGCCGGAAGCGATTGAGCGCCTGCTGCGGCATTATCTGGCGGGACGCAACGCAAGCGAGAATCTGCGCGCATGGTTTGCCCGGCACACGAATGACGAACTGCGCGCGCAGCTTGCCGGCGAAGTTGTTGCTCCGGTTGAACGCGATCTGCCGACGGGACGCGTGCCGCACGCGGTAGGCGACTGAGTTGGGAGCGGTAAGGAAATTCGCTGGAAGGCAACGGCGGAGGGCATTGGCCCCGAGGGGAATGATCTGATGAGCTTGCTTCCCATTTTCGTAAAACTCGATGGCCGTCCTGGATTGCTGGTGGGCGCGGGTACGGTTGCGCTGGAGAAAATTGGCAGCCTGCTGCCGACGGGGGTGAGACTGCGCGTGATTGCGCCGGAGGCCCGCGAAGAGATTCGCGAACTGGCGGCGGATGGGAAGCTGGAGTGGATCGAACGCGCTTTTGAGCCAGGCGATCTCGACGGCAACACGATTGTGATTGCTGCGACGGACCGCCCGGAAGTGAATGCGGCGGTCTATCGCGAAGCGACGACGCGCGGCATTTTGTGCAACTCGGTTGACGATATTCCCAACTGCGATTTCTTTTTCGGGTCGGTGGTGCGGCGCGGCGATTTGCAGATTGCCATTTCGACTGCGGGCGAAAGCCCTTCGCTGGCGCAGCGGCTGCGGCGCGAGATCGACGAACAACTGCCGAGCGACCTGGGACCATGGCTGACGGAGATTGGGCAGCTTCGACGTGAAGTTCTGGCGACACATCCACGCAGCGACGCGCGCAAGTTGCTGTTGCACGCATTGGCACAGCGGCAGGTGTGCGAATCGCCGACATGTGCTACGCGCCAGCTGGCACAGGCGCCGATGGAAGCGGGAAAGGTTTTCCTGGTGGGTGCGGGACCGGGCGATCCCGACCTGCTGACGGTGAAGGCGTTGCGCATGGTCCAGACGGCGCAGGTCATTCTGCACGACGACCTGGTTCCAGCGGCGATTCTTGATTGGGTGCGGCAAGACGCTGTGGTGGTGAATGTAGGCAAGCGCTGCGGTGCGAAGAGCATTACCCAGGAAGAGATTCACGCGCTGATGATCGAGAATGCGCGGGCAGGGCGGAGTGTGGTTCGCCTGAAGAGCGGGGACCCGCTGCTGTTTGGCCGCGCTGCCGAAGAGATGGCCGCGCTGACTGCCGCCGGTGTTCCCTTCGAAGTTGTTGCGGGCGTCTCGGCAGCATTTGCGGCGGCGGCCGCGGTGGGCTGCTCGCTCACGAGCCGTGATGCGGCTTCGAGCGTGATCTTCTCGACCGGGCATCACGCGGCATCGCACAACAGAGCGCCTCTGCCGGAACGCGAAGACGCCACGCGCGTGGTGTATATGCCGGGGCGGGATCTGCGCCTGCTGGCGCTGGAATGGCTCGATGAAGGTCTGCCGGCGGAGTTTCCCTGCGCGATTGTGTCGCGCGCCGGGCAACCTGACCAGCAGGTGGTGCACACAACGCTGGGCGCACTGGGAGATGCGGAAGCGGTGCAGGCGCCGAGTCTGCTGCTGGCCGGCTGGGCTGTCGGCGTTGGCGTGTCGACGTTGCAAGAGGCCTTGGAAGCTGCCGGCGTTTCGCGCAGCTGATTACTTTGGCTTTCCCGCATCACCGCGCCGCACTCCAACTTCTTGTACCATGATTCCGATCCGAAAACCTCTGTGGGATGTGGCCGGATCGAGGGCTCGTAGATGGGGAAGTTGCGCTGGGCGTTTGTGTGGGTTTTCTCGGCCACAAGTTGTCTCTTCATCGCAGCGTGTGGCGGCGGAAGCAATGGAGGCACAACGCCACCGGTCACCTTCACCCTCACCGTGAACTCCAGCAATCCCGCCAGCGGCGTAGCGATTGGCGTGTCCCCTGCGGACAAGAACGGCGCCGGCAACGGCAGCACGAGTTTCTCCCGCACGTATGCGAGCGGCACAGCCGTCAAGCTCAGCGCTCCAGCCAGTTCCAGCAACAATCACTTCTCTCAGTGGAGCGGCTGCACCTCGTCGGCCACGGTCACGTGCAACGTCACACTCAACGCCAACATCGCGGTTACGGCCGCCTATGCTGCAGGTTCCGGAATCACGTCTGTAACGGTGTCGCCCAATCCCGCCACAAGCATCATCGGCACGACCACGCAGTTCAGCGCAGTTGTGAACGGCACAGGAAGCTTCAGCAGTGGTGTGACCTGGTCGGTGGCGGGTCCAGCGGGAAGCACTCTCAGCCCGGGCGACATCAGCAGCACCGGCCTGTACACGACGCCGTATCCGGCCCCGTCGACGGTTACGGTGACCGCGACGAGCACGCAGGACGCATCTGTCTCCGGCAGCGTGGTGGTGACGCTGAGCCAGCCTGCCGCAGCAGCAGGGCCCGCGCTCACCGTCGATGCCGGCAACCAGACGCACGCCATCAATCCCTACATCTATGGCATGAATGGGTACACGCTCAGCGCCAGCGTGGCCAAGGCTGGGAACATTGGCATTGTGCGCTGGGGCGGCGACAGCACTTCGCGCTACAACTACCAGCTCAATGCCACCAACGATGCGATTGACTATTACTTTGAAAATGAGCCGGGCGTCTATGACCTGGGCCCGACTGGCCTATTTAATGACCTGGTGACCAGCGACTCTTCCATGGGAATCGCTACGCTGGGGACTGTTCCCGTGATCGGTTGGGTCGCGAAGGATTCCACGTCGTGCAGTTATCCCACGTCGACGTATCCGCATCAAGTGTCGGTTGATGCTTCGCGTGGCTGTGGGAACGGCGTTTATCCGAATGGTGTGAACGGCTGCACGAATGCGAGCGGCTGCAACATTACGGGGGTCTCGGCCAGCGCAACGAGCACTCCGGCCGGCCCGTCGTTTGCAGGAAGCTGGGTGGCATCGCTTGTGAGCACATTTGGCACCGCGGCAAACGGCGGCGTGGCTGTCTATGACCTCGACAACGAACCAAGCTGGTGGGATGGTGTCCATCGCGATGTGCACCCCGCACCATTCACCTACGACGAAGTAACGAACAACGGCATCGCCACGGCGCAGGCGGTAAAAGCAGCTGATCCCACGGCGGCGGTGAGCGGCCCGGTAATTGACTACTGGTGGGCTTATTTTTATTCGAAGAAAGACATTGAAGCCGGGTGGAGCACTGGGCCCTGCTATCAACCGTGGAGCGATCCTGCCGATCGCACCGCGCATGGCGGGACGCCGATGATCGAGTACTACCTGAAGCAGTTTGCGGCGTACGATGCCGCGCACACTCAGAGGCTGCTGGACTACTTGGATCTTCACACTTATTTCGCGGCAGACAACCTTGCGTTCAGCACGGCAGGCGACACAAGCGTGCAGCAAGCACGCCTCAACTCCACGCGCGTCTTCTGGGACCCGACGTATACCGACCCGAATTATCCGCAACCCAACTACACGACCGACGCGAACTACACCGCCAATTGCTCAACTCCGCTGCAGGCGCCGCAGGTGATTCCCATGATGCACAACTGGGTGAACGCGGATTATCCCGGGACCAAGTTAGCGATCACCGAATACAACTGGGGCGGGCTTGAGTCGATCAACGGCGCGATTGCGCAGGCCGACATCCTGGGCATCTTTGGGCGCGAAGGACTGGACCTGGGCGCATTGTGGGGACCGCCGGATCCAACAACGCAGGTTCCAGGGCTGATGGCTTTCGAGGCTTACCGAAACTATGACGGAGCCAACTCCACCTTCGGGAACGAGGCGCTCGCTGCAACGAGCGCGGATCAAAGCAAGCTTGCAGTCTACGGTGCATTGCGGACCAAGGACAGCGCGGTAACTCTCGTGGTGGTGAACAAAACCTACGGCGACCTGACAACGACACTGTCGCTCGCGAATCTCACACCCAACGGCGCGGCCAAAGTATGGAACTACAGCGCGGCCAATCTCTCGGCCATCGTGGCGAAGCCCGATCTGACGGTTACGCCGCCATCAAGTTCCGGGACCACGAGCATGCTGACAACGACGTTTCCTGCGCAGTCCATTACGATTCTGGTGATTCCCAAGCTTTGAGACCGAGCCCGGGGCGGCGCGATCCAGGTTGCACCTGGTTGGCTGCCTAAGCAGCGAGCGCCACCCTTTATACTGAGATGTTTGCCCCACCTTGCGCACGGGCCCGCACGCGGCCCGGCCTCGGCGCGAATTGGCGCCTGGGAAGAGAAGGAGCAGCTTGGCTCAGGCGGAAATCGGAATCATTGGCGGCAGTGGTTTGTACTCCATGCCCGGCTTTACCAACCAGCACGAGGTCCGCGTGGAGACGCCGTTCGGCGATCCGTCTGATCCTTTCGTACTCGGCGAACTCGAAGGCCGCAAAGTTGCTTTTCTGGCGCGCCACGGGCGCGGCCATCGCATTCTGCCTTCGGAGCTGAACTTTCGCGCCAACATTTACGCCTTCAAGAAACTCGGCGTTGAGCGGATTCTGTCGGTATCTGCGGTTGGCTCGCTGAAGGAAGAGCACAAGCCCACTGATTTTGTGCTTCCCGACCAGTTCATCGATCGCACGTTTCATCGCATCGCGACTTTCTTCGGCGACGGCATCGTGGGCCATGTAGCGTTCGGCGATCCGGTGTGCGCGACGGTTGCGAAGACGGCGGCGGCGGCATGCGCCAGTGTTGGGGTTGTCGGCAAGCTCAACGGCACGTACGTGTGCATGGAAGGGCCGCAGTTCTCCACCAAGGCCGAATCGAATCTCTATCGCAGCTGGGGCGCGGATGTGATCGGCATGACCAATCTGCAGGAAGCCAAGCTGGCCCGCGAAGCGGAGATCTGCTATGCGACGGTCGCCATGGTAACCGACTACGACTGCTGGCGCGAAGGACACGATTCCGTGACGATTGAAGAAATTGTCGCCGTGCTCCACAAAAACGCCGACAACGCCGCGCGCGTGGTGAAGGCCGCCGTCGCCGCAATGCCGAAGGAACGCAGTTGCGCTTGCGCTTCCGCGGCCAAGTTTGCCGTGCTGACACAACCCGACGCAATTCCCGCGGCAGCCAAGGAGAGGCTGAAGTTGCTCTTCGGCAAGTATCACGGTTGGTAGGCATTTCCGGATCAGCCAAACCGCACGTATTTCGATTCACATCCCCGACCAAACCTGGAGAAAAGAAAATATGGCCATCACCGTTGTAGGCAGCGTTGCATTTGACACCGTAGAAACCCCGGCAGGACGCCGGGAGCGCTGCCTGGCAGGCGCGGCAACGTATTTCTCACTGGCCGCCAGCTACTTTACCGATGTGCGGGTCATTGCCGTGGTGGGTGAGGACTTTGGCGCTGCGGAACAGGCCGTCTTTGACGCGCATAAGATCGACACGCGCGGAATTGAGCGTGCTCCAGGAAAAAGCTTCTTCTGGCAGGGTTCTTACCTCGACAATCTGAACGAAGCCAAAACCCTGCAGACCGACCTGAACGTCTTTGCCGGTTTTGAGCCCAAGATTCCCGACGCGTATCGCGACTCCGATTTTCTCTTCCTGGCCAACATCGATCCGGTCTTGCAGCGGCGCGTGCGCGAGGCCACGCCCAACGCAAAGCTTGTGGCGGGCGACACCATGAATTACTGGATCAAGGATCACAAGCCGGCGCTGCTTGAGGTTCTGAAGGGCCTGGACATTTTGCTGATCAACGATACGGAAGCCCGCATGCTGGCAGGCAACTCGAATCTGGTGCAGGCGGCACGAGGCGTTCTCAGCATGGGCCCGCGGATGCTGGTGGTGAAGCATGGCGAGTATGGGGCCACAGCGTTCTTCGGCAACTCGCCGCACAACCTCGACGCCAAGACCTTCCGGGCTCCGGCGCTTCCGCTGGAAGAGGTGGTCGATCCCACGGGTGCGGGCGACAGCTTTGCCGGCGGCTTTTTTGGTTATCTCGCTGCGCAGCCCGAACTCACACCCGGCGCATTCCGCCGTGCCATGTTCTACGGCGGCGTGATGGGCTCGTTTGCCGTTGAGCGTTTCGGAACCGAGCGCCTGCAGCAGCTTTCGCGCAAAGACATTGACCACCGCTTTAAGCTGTTCCGCGAGCTGACGCACCTTGACTGACCTGCCCCAACGCCGCGCTGAAAGCCTTGCCGTCCTGGCCGTCAGCGCCGCATTCTCGCTGGCCGCGGTGATCTGGAGTTGGCAACACAATGCTCTGCTCAACTACGGCGACGCGGTGGCGCACATGCACATCGCTCGACGAGTCATTGATTCAAATAATCCAGGATTTCGGCAGCTTGGTTCGGTGTGGCTGCCGCTGCCGCACATTCTGCTGATGCCGTTTGTTGCGGTGTACAGCTGGTGGGCCAACGGGATTGCCGGCGTGATTCCGTCGGCGCTCGCTTACATTGCGTCGTGCGCAGGCCTCTATCGAATGCTGCGGAACTGGGTGACGCCTTATGTGGCAGTCGCCGCGCTGACCTTTTTCGCGCTGAACCCCAACCTGCTCTACCTGCAGACTACGGCGATGACCGAACCGCTGTTTCTGTGCGAGCTGATCTGGACGATTGTCTGGCTGGTGGCGTGGCGGCGGTCCTTAGATACGGGAGGAAGCAACAGCGGCCGGCGACTCTGGCAGGTCGCTTTCGTCCTGGTGGCCGCAATTTACACGCGCTACGACGGCTGGATTCTGGCTCTGCTGGCATGGACCAGCATCGGCCTTGTGTTGTTACGCCGCGGCGAGCTTCGGTCGCGGACCTTCTGGCTGGCGAGCGCCTTTGTGATGGCTGCGCCCCTGGCATGGCTGGCTTACAACGCAACTGTCTTTGGCGATTGGCTCGAATTCGCGCGTGGTCCTTATTCGGCAAAGGCCATCGAGCTGCGAACCATGACACCCGGTTCCGGGCCGCCGCATCCGGGCTGGCACAATCCTTGGATCTCCCTTCTCTTCTTTGGCCGCACAGCGGAGATTGATGCAACTGCCGAATTGTGGGGCAGCCGGTTTCTCATTCTCAGCATTCTCGGCACGCTGATCGGCTGCGTTGTCGCGCGCAAAAAGGCATTTCTCTGGGCACTGCTGCTTTGGCTGCCAGTTCCTTTTTATGCCTATTCGATTGCCTACGGATCGGTGCCGATCTTCATTCCCAAGTGGTGGCCGCACTCCTGGTACAACACGCGCTACGGCATGGAGATGCTGCCGGCTTTTGCGGTCGGTCTCGCGTTTGTGGCGAGCTTCGTTCTGGCCGCGGTGCAGGATTTCAAGCCGCAGTGGACGCGTTTTGCCGCCGGCCTGCTGGTGGCGCTGGCCGTGTGGAACAACTGGAAAGTCACGGCGGAAAAACCGCTCACCTACATCGAAGGCACCAAGAACATTGACGCGCGGCGAGTGCTGGAGCAGCAGATTCCGCCGCTGCTGCGTTCACTGCTGACTACCCGTCCCGCTGGCATGATCCTAATGAAGACATCGGTCTATCCCAATCTCGTGGCCTTCACGGGGGTTCCACTGCGCCAGACAATCAATGAGGGCGACGGTCCCATGTTCGGCGCTGCACTGGCCGCGCCCGCGACCCATGCCGCCATCGTGGTGGCCTTTGCCGGAGATGATGTCGACCAGGCTGTGAAAGAACATCCGGAAGGACTCACGCAGGTGGCACGTATTTTCGATCCCGGCCAGCCGATCGCTACCGTTTACGTCTCCGATACCGGGCCAGCGGCCAAAGCGCCGCACCAGTGATAGCATCGGGCAAGGAATCGCAATGAGCGCGTTGTTCGCCCAGTTCGTGCAGCCCTTCCGCTTCGATTGGCTGCAGCAGATGGACGTCCTAATGGGGCGATTGGCCGCCTTTTGCTGGCTTGCGTTCTCGGCGGTGTTGTGGGCCTGGAGCGGGAGATCCGCCGCAAGGCAGCTGGAGTGCGCACCAACCTGTTGATCTGCATGGGCGCGGCTTTTTTCACGCTGCTCTCGGCAGTGCTGGCAGGGCACGGCCGCCCGAACAAGGGCCAGGTGGCTTCCAACATCGTGCAGGGCATCGGCTTTCTGGGCGCGGGCCTCATCCTTCACAATCGCAGCCGAGTCAGCGGTCTGGCGAGCGCAGCGAGCGTGTGGGCTGTTGCCTCGATTGGCATGGCCTGCGGCGCCGGCTTGTATGCCGCAGCGATGGTCGCAGCGCTGCTGGTTGTCGGGTCGATGGAGGTCGTTGGGTTCCTTGAGCAGCGCGCCAGCCTGAAGATGTACACGGTGACGTACGAAGCCCGCGGTAAGGACGAGACCCGGATGCTGGAATCGATTCTTGACGCCATGGACAAGACGAAGGAACGCCTTGCCGGCGTCGATCGCGACACGATTGGCAGCTTACAGCGCATGAGCTTCGCCCTCTCCGCAACAAAGAGGCAGCACGAGCGGCTGAAAACAAGATTGCTCGCTGGACCGGGCATCGACACACTGTTGACCTTCCGCGACCCGGAGGAAGATTGATTCCCTTCTCCAAGGCTCACGCCTGCGGCAACGATTTCCTGATCGTGACAGAAGAAGCCGCTGTCGGAAACGATTGGGCCGAACTTGCCCGTCGGCTGTGTGCGCGCAACACCGGCGTAGGAGCCGATGGCGTGGAGTTTTTCGGTTGGAATCCGTCCGACGGGCGGGGTTCGAAATCCGGACGCATTCGACTTCACAATGCAGATGGTTCGATCGCAGAGATCAGCGGCAACGGTACCCGCTGCGTGGCCGCATGGATGGCGCAATCGATCGGCGCCCGGCCCGGCGATGAGCTGAAGATTGAGACCGATGCCGGTTCACGCCTCTGCCGCATTGATGCTGTGCACACCGAGGGCGCTTATTCAGTCGACGTGACAACCGGGATGGGTGTGCCGGCCTTCGCACCGCGGACGGTGACCATGCCTGCCGGCGTGCAGGTGCGGGGCGTGGAAGTCTCGACTGGAAATCCGCATTTCGTGATTGCCGTTGATCATTCTGACTTCAAAGTCGACGGACAGGCGTGGCAAAGCGTAGGGCAACAGATTTGCTCGCTGCCCGACTTCCCTTACCAGACCAACGTTGAATTCGTCCGCATCCTCAATCCGTCGAACATTGAGATTCGCATCTTCGAGCGCGGCGTGGGACCGACCACTTCATCCGGCACCGGAACCTCCGCATCGGCCACAGCCGCCATCGCACTGCATGGTTGCCAGTCGCCGCTCACAGTGGTTGCCCCCGGCGGCGCGCAAACCGTTGCATGGAGCGGACCCTCGGCGGAATTGTTTTTGACAGGGCCGGCAACGCTCATCGCCAACGGCGAGGCCTGGTGAAAGATGCCTGCCTCGACTCCATCGGTATCTCTCGTCCAGCTCGCGGCTGTTCCGCAGGGCGCGGGCATCCGTGTGGTGTCGCCGGCTTCTTTTGCAAACCCAGAGCGTGTCGATCGCGGCATGGAGCGGTTGCGCGCCCTCGGCTATGCGCCCCCTCTCGGACCCAACACGCAAACCCGCGGGCCACTCTTCTTTGCTGGAACACCGGAACAACGCCTCGCCGATCTGCATGGAGCGTTTGGCGACTCCGCGATGCATATGGTTGCGGCAGTGCGCGGCGGCTACGGATCGAACTACTTGCTCGAAGGGCTCGATATTGAACTCATCCGGAAGCATCCGAAACCTTTCTTCGCCTATAGCGACCTGACCGGCATGCAGCTGCACCTGCTGGACCGCATTGGTCTGCCTGCTTTTCACGGTCCCATGGTCGCCGCCGACTTTGGACTGGATGACGGCGTGCACATGCCCAGCTTTCAAGCCTCGCTTGCGGGCAAGCCGTATTCGGTTGGAAAGGCGGAAGGTTTGCGCTCACTGAAGCCCGGCAGCGCGCGCGGCACACTCTACGGCGGATGCCTCAGCATCCTTGCTGCATTGCTGGGTACACCGTGGGAGCCAAATACCGAAGGCAAACTGCTGTTTATTGAAGATACGGGCGCAAAGCCCTACCAGATCGATCGCATGCTCTGGCAACTGCGCAGTGCCGGAAAATTCGAAGGCATCCGCGGCATTGTTTTTGGCGAAATGCTCAACTGCTTCTCGCCGGGCGCTGCGACGGATTTGCTGGATAAGGTGATTCTCCACTTCTTCGCCGACCTCGATATTCCGATTGCGATCGGATTGCGCAGCGGACATGTTTCGCGGCAGAACGTGACGCTCACCTTTGGCGCTCACGCCGCATTGCATGTTACTTCTGAATCTCATCTGGATTTGCTGGAGCCCGTCGTACGTTCATGAAACCAACCTCTCGCCACATCCATCTCAGCGGCATCTGCGGCACCGCCATGGCATCGCTTGCCGGTCTGCTTCAGTTGCAGGGGCATCGCATTACCGGCTCAGACAAAGCTGCTTATCCGCCCATGAGCGATCTGCTCAAGTCGCTCGGCATTCCGATTCTTGAACCCTATGCCGAAGGGAACCTTGATCCTGCGCCAGACCTGGTTGTGATTGGCAATGCGCTGTCGCGCGGCAATCCAGAAATCGAATATATCCTCGATCAGCGCATCCCGTTCGCCTCAATGGCTGCTTTGCTGCGCGAAGAATTTCTTCCGGGGCGCGAATCTCTGGTTATCGCGGGCACGCATGGCAAGACAACGACTACCAGCATGCTGGCGTGGATCTACCAGACGGCCGCCGCGGCTGATCCAGCGCGCGAGCCCTCGTTTTTGATCGGCGGCGTGGCAGAAAACTTCGGCAGCAGCTTTCAGCTTCGCCCCACGCGGACGTTCATTCTGGAAGGCGATGAATACGACACGGCTTTCTTCGACAAAGGGCCGAAGTTTCTGCACTACTTTCCAGATGCGCTGATCTTGACGCATGTCGAATTCGACCATGCCGATATTTACGCCGATCTGGAGGCAGTCAAGGTTGCATTCAAGCGGCTGGTGAACCTGGTTCCGCGGCGCGGACGCATTGTTGCTTTCGATGGCAGCCCCAACGTGACGGAATGCGTGGCCAATGCCTTTTGCCCCGTGGAGCGCTATGGCTTCAGCGAAGCGGCGGAATGGCAGGTACGCAATCTGCGTCACGAGGACGGCCTTTCAAGGTGGGAGTTGTGGCACAAGGGCGTGCTGTGGTCGCCGCTTGCCATGGAGCTTGCGGGCGAGCACAACGCGCTGAACGCGACGGCCGCCTCGGCTTTAGCTGCAGGACAAGGCATAGCAAGAGAAGCCATTGTCACTGCGCTCGCGACGTTCAAGAGCGTGAAACGGCGTCTGGAAGTTCGCGCGGTGATTGACGGGGTGACGGTCATCGACGACTTTGCGCATCATCCTACTGCGATCCGCGAGACGCTGCGCGCGCTGCGCTCGGTTTACCCGCAAGCGCGTTTGTGGGCGGTTCTCGAACCGCGTTCCAACACGCTCCGCCGCAAGGTTCTTGAACACGAACTGGTCGAGAGCCTTCGTCTTGCCGATCGCGTGATTCTGGCTGGTGTTTACCAGCAGCAACGAATTCCTGACGCCGAACGACTTCATCCTGAGGATGTCGTTTCCGCGCTCAACCATGCCGGCACTCCGGCCGAAATGCATCCCACTGCCGACGCCATCATCGACAGTCTTGTGCCGCAGCTGCGGGCCGGCGATGTTGTGGCCATCCTTTCCAACGGCGGCTTCGATGGAATCTATGAGAAACTGCCCGCGCGCCTCAAACAAAGCTCTTCAGGCGCTGCGCGGCCTTCATGATCCGCTCACTCACAGTCCTTCTCACCATCGTGGTGCTTGGTGCGCCTGCTGCGCTGCTTTTCATTCCATGGGCCGTCGTTACGGGCAATGCAACGCCGCTCTACAACGCGGCGCTTTGGATCGTGCGCACGGCCTTCAGTCTTGGCGGCGTTCGCGTGGAGACGACCGGCGCGGACAATGTTCCCCCGCACACGGCGTGCATCTTCATGGCAAACCATGTGTCCAATCTTGATCCGCCTGCGCTTTTTCCGCGCATTCCCGGCCGCACTTCCGCATTCCTCAAGCGCTCGCTCATGAAGATTCCGGTGCTGGGCTATGGAATGAAGCTCGGAGACTTTGTGCCGGTGGATCGCGATGGCCGGGTGGATGCCGCCATCGAGAGTGTTCGAACCGCACAACAGGTGCTCCAGAAAGGCTTCCATATTACGACCTTCGTTGAAGGCACGCGCTCGCGGGACGGACGCATGCTTCCGTTCAAGAAGGGCCCGTTCTATTTGGCTAAGGAAACCGGAGCGCCGTGTGTGCCGATCTCCATTCATGGATCGGAAACGCTGATGGCCAAGGGAAGCCTGCGCATCCAGCCGGGCACGGTGTACATCGCGTTTCATCCGCCGCTCTATCCGGCCAATTTTGCCACGCGTGAAGAACTCATGGCCGCGGTGCGCGCTTCCATTGCGTCTGGATTGCCGGAGTGGATGCGGACCTAGTTTGGACGGACTGCTCAGGGAATTACCGCGGCGTTGTAACCATCGCCCAGCAGCTTCTGGCTCATGGCAGTGGCTTCTGCGCGACCGGGGAACGGCCCCACCTGCACGTGAATCAGACTGTCAGTGAGTGTGCGCCGCATGCTGGCCTGGTAGCCATGCTTGCGCAGCGCGTTCGTCAACACCGTCGCATCCTCCAGATGCGACACCGCAGCCACCTGCACCATAAATCCGTTCGGCTCGGCATCAGCAGCCAAAGGAACAGCTTCGGGAGCAGGCGCGCCCGTTGCAGGCAGCGCTTGATGGACGACAACCTGATTTGGCGGCGTATCCGGCAAAGTAGCCGGTGCGGAAGCAGGGGCAGGCGCATGGGAAGCCTGCGTGTGCTCCGGCGGAGGCGCATCGTTCTCATCCGGCTGGGTTGGAGTCGCGTCTACGGGGGCCGGTTCGGTTGCCGGTGTGGAGCTGGTTGCCGCGGGCTTGGATAGAGTGCTGTCCGGCTGCGCAGCCGACGCCGGTCCCGGCGTAATTTGCAGGGCTGCGGTTGCGCGCGCGCCGCTGCTTCGGCCCGTGGTGTATCCCAGACCAAAGCAAAGCGCGCACAGCAACAATAAGCCCCCGGCAATTCCAAAAATCATGGCCGGCCCAAGCGTAATTTCCTTGTCTTGCCGGAGCTCGTCCTCTTCGAAATCCTCGTCGCGCATGATTCTGGGCATTCTTTTCGTTCTCTCGAGATGGAATTACTTCGGGTCGATCACCGGCGCGATGGCGGGGCTCAACTTATTCAGCAGCGTGAGAAACTCAACGGGCAGAGGAAAAACGATGGTGGTGTTTTTCTCTACGCCGATCTCGGTGAGCGTCTGCAGATAGCGCAATTGCAGCGTGAGAGGCTGAGTGGCCAGCAAGGCTGCCGCGTCCACAAGCTTTTGCGCGGCGTTGAATTCGCCTTCTGCGTGGATAATCTTCGATCGCTTTTCGCGCTCCGCTTCGGCTTGCTTGGCCATGGCGCGCAGCATCTGCTCCGGCAGATCCACCTGCTTGACTTCGACGGAGATCACCTTGACGCCAAACGGTTCGGTTCGCTGGTCGATGATCGATTGAATGCGCAGGTTCAGCTTGTCGCGATGGCTGAGCAATTCATCGAGTTCCACTTCGCCCAGCACCGAACGGAGAGTAGTCTGCGCAAACTGCGAAGTCTGATAGACGTAGTTGGAAACCTTGATCGCGGCGCTGTTTGGATCCACGACATAGAGGGTGACCACCGCGTTGACTTTGATGGTGACGTTATCGCGCGTGATCACGTCCTGGGGCGGAACTTCGAGGACTTCCTGGCGCAGCGAAATGCGAACCATCTGGTCGAGCGGCCGAAAGACGAAGATAACGCCGGGACCCTTGGGCGGAGTCTGAGCGCGGCCGAGACGGAAGATGACGGCCCGTTCGTAGTCGCGCAGGATCTTGATGGAGTTCAGAACATAGAGAATCACAATGGCAACGACGACAAGAACTGGAATCGATACATCGAACATGAAATAGCCTCACTCAGCAGGGATTGTACTCCTGCGATGCATGCGCCCCTGCTATGCAGCGTGCGTCGTAGTTTCTGAAACGGTGGGCGCATCGGCGGGCACCACGTGCAGCAGATACTGCTCGTGGCCCACAACGCGCACCCGCGCTCCGGTCTGTACCGGCTCATTGGCGACTGCTCGCCAGATCTCGCCTTCCACCAGGACGTGGCCTTCAGGCGCGAGGGGTTCCATGGCGGACGCGGAGCTGCCTACCAGCGCATCGACACCGAGGCGCGCCTTCCTTCGCCGCGCCCGCATCGCCAATCGGACAAGGAAAACCGTGATGGCGCCGAAGGCCGCGCTGACGCTGAAGGCGACCCAGGGGCTAATCGCCATCTCCGGCACCGGCGCGGCCACCAGCGTAAGCGTGCCAAACATCAGGCAAACGATGCCTGCGATGGCCAGCGCACCGTGGCCGCCAAATTTTGCCTCAAGCACGATCAACACCAACGCGGCCACCAGGAGAAGCACGGCCGTATAGCGAATGGGTAAGAGATTAAGCCCGAAGATGGCCAGCAGAACCATGAGCGTGCCCAGGGCTCCAGGGACGATGGTTCCGGGTGTGTTGAACTCGAGATAGATGAGCAGCGCGCCGCCGACCAGCAGCAGCAGCGCGACGTTCGGATTCACCAGCCAACCCAGCAATTCTTCTCGCAGCGAGGGACGCAGCGTCACAATCCGTGCTCCGGCCAAATGCAGGGTCAGCTTGGTTCCGTCGAATCGCGTAATGGTGCGGCCGTCCAGCGAGGCCAAAAGCTGGGCATCGCTGGTAGCCGTCCGGTCGATCAAATGCTGCGCCAGCGCTTCTTCGGCTGTATAGGAGTGCGAAGAAGCCACCGCGGCGATTGCCGCATCGGAGTTGCGGTTGCGCCGCGTCACATAGGAGCGCAGAAATGCTTCGGCGTCGTTCTCCACTTTCAGCATTTCGGTTTCGTCGGGCTTGCCGCCTTCAAACACGACATGCGCCGCACCAGCTTCAGTACCGGGGGCCATGGCCGCCACATCCGCGGCTTCAAGGAGGAAAAATCCCGCCGAGCCGGCACGCGCTCCCGAAGGTGCTACGTAAATGATGACGGGTACGTGCGACGCAAGAATGGCTCCGGCCATGCCGCGCATCGAGTCCACCAGCCCGCCGGGTGTATCCATCTCCACCAGCAATGCTGCAGCTCCATCGGAGTTGGCTTGCGTAAGCGCGCGGTCGAGCAGTCCGGCGCTAACGGGCTGAATGGTTTCTTTCAACACAATTTTGTCGACCAGGGGCTGCTGAGCGCCTGCGACGGACGAACCAATCCCAACCAGAACTGCTGCACCCAAGAGAGCTGCGATTTGGAATTTGAACCTGCTCACGTGCTGAAGCATGGTGTGCTCCCCATTTCGACGGGTGGGCTACTGGCTCTTCCCCGCCTTCAACGCAATCTGCCGGGTTAAATCCTGCGACTCTTTGCTGCCGGGGTCAAGCTGTTGTGCCTGGCCCGCGTCTTTCCGCGCGTCGTCGAAATGCCCCGCCGCGAGATCGAGCCGTCCCAACACCAGATAAGCTTCGGCAGAGGGTTTCAGTTCCAGCGCAGTCTGTGCCTCTTTGCGAGCATCCACGGAGTCGCCACTGCGTTCGCGTACTTCGGCCAGGCCGGCATGCGCATCGGCCACGGAGCCATCCGCCGAGGCTGCCGCCTGGTAGAGCCGCTCTGCTTCCAGAAGCAGCCCGCGGTCCAGAAATTCTTTGGCCTGCGCCGCAAGCTTCAAGGCCCGATCGTGTGGCGTGAGCGCATCGAGCCGCGCGGCGGCCATCTGATCCATCATCACCGCAGCCTGCCGAAAGGCACGTGCATCGAAGGTACGCTCAATGCGTTCGAGCGGATCGGCCTTTGCCTCTTGTCCCGCTGCCGGATCTGCACCGCCGGAACTCGGAGCCGCCGAAGGCGACTTCCATTCCTTCTCCAGGTCTTGCGCTTCGCTGTCGTTGGGCCGGAGCTTCAGGCATTGGATCAGTTCTGCCAGAGCCTCCGCCGTTGCTCCGCGGCGCTTCAGGGTTACGGCAAGGTTGAAGTGGTAATCCGCCGCATTGGGGTCGGCGGTCTCTGCAGCGATGAACAGCGCGCTGGCATCGTGGCTCTGCCGGCTTTTGGCAACGCCTTCGTTGTTCAAAACTTCTGCCAGCGGAAGCACATTGGCAACCGCGGCAAACGCCTTCTCAGCCTCAGGATAATTTCCAGAAAACAGCAGCGACATGCCGCGATAGAATCCGGCCTCCAGAACATCCGGATCGTCGCGGCCCACCTTGGCAAAAGCCGCCGCTGCGTCGTCATACTGCTGGGTCGAATAGTCCTCGCGTCCCAAGGCGAACCAGGCCGCATCAAAGTTGGGATTGAGCTCGGCGGCCTTCTTCAAATGGCGTACGCGTTCGTCGTGATCGGGCTCGGCGATGCCGCGAATGTATTGTTCGAACGCATCGAGCCGGATGTCTTTGCCGGCGGCCACAAACGTTTCTTCTGCCACGCTGAATTTGGGATCGACCTCGCGCGTCAGCTTCCACGCGAGCGAATCGAACACCGCAATCATGTCGCGCATCTCGCCGCGCGCAGTGACCGGAGCGCTCATGTGCAGATGCGCCACGTCGACCACGCGAGCCTCGGCAACAATGCTGGAGCCGTCGGTGAGGTAGCTGCCCACAATGATCGAATCCGCATCCAGCGTCTGCGCCAGCTTCAATGAGCTCGCACGCGAAGGCTGAAATCCCTCTGGAAGTCCGAGGTGATCGAGCGCGTAGATGCGATCGGCTCGGTTCATGGGGGCAAAACCAGCGGAAGCTAAGCGGCTGTCGAGCAGCTCCGGTGCGGCTTCACGAATCCATTCGAGGTTCGGCTGCCCGCTGCGATTATCGAAGGGCAAAACCAGCAGGATGCGCCCGCCACCCGCGTTGGCGGCTTCTGTCGCAGAATCCGGGCCGGCCTGGGCCTGGATACGGACGGCAAAAGTGAGCGCCAGCGCGAGCCCCAAGGGCCGCAAACTCGATCGCCAAGTGGAAAGAAAAAGCATCACGTCATTGCTGATTATAGGTTGTTGGCCCTGCAGAAGGCGCATTGCCAGCGGAGTCAGGGCAGACGGATGGCGTGGAGTTCCGAAGGTTCCCGCAGCCCAACATTCAACTGCCGATTGAAGCGCAGAAGCGCAATCCACATTCCCGCCTCTTCCTTTTGCCAGACGACGGTTCCATGCAGGCGCAAAGCAATCGCTTCCGGCGGCAGATCGTGGTGCAGGCCAAAGTACTTTTCATCCAGCGCCTGGCTGCGCTTTCCCAGGCTCAGCAACGGCGACGGCGGATCGTACTTCGTCGAAAACACCAGCGCGGCGGAGTAGTTCCACGGCTGGGCGGCAGCCCTGTCAATTTGTCCGCTGGTAAAGTCGTCCACTGCGAACACCTGGCAGGACTCTTTCACATAGCCCAGCTCGGGTTTCGATAACTCGTCGGTCACCGGCCATGCCGACAATACGGACGCCCCGCGAAAATGTGCGTTGAGCTGCGCGATTCCCGCCTGGTCCATACGTATCAACCGCGCGTAGGCCAAATTATCTTCTGGCGCGAACCCGTAGGGCGGGTTGATGAACAGGCCCACAATAAAAGCAGCCGCCGAAAAAACCGTCAGTGCCTGCCAATAGGGCACGCGGCGATACAGCGTAGAAACCGCTACCAGCAGCACCAGCGGATACATGGGCAGCAGATAACGCGTAAGCAGGGCTCCGCCCAGCACGCTGAACAAAACGGCATTGGCAAGGACCACAACGAGAATGCGCCAGAGGGTCGTTTCGCTGATAGAAGCACGGTGGTGCCCTTCGGCGTCTTGCCGCGGCTGCAGCATCAGCGCCGCCATCATCAACAGCATGGGTACAAAAAGGTTCATATGCGCCGTCAAATGCAGAACCCGGTGCCCGAAAGCCGCCAGGATCCGCACCGGCGTCATGTTGGCCTCGGCGTTGTATCGGAGAAACTCAGGATTGCCAAAGACAAAGCCGGTCTTTGCGTAGTGCCATGCATACCAGCCGCACAGTGGCAACGCGCTCAGCGCCAGCCAACCGGCTTCGCGAACCCAGCGCAGACGCGCGGGTCCCACTGCGCGAATTGCCGCGACAACCGCCATCGCAACCAGAGTCAGGGGCACGGCAATCGCGGTTTCTTTCGAAAGCGCCGCGGCCATGAACCACAGCATCGCTGTCTTAGGCCGGCGATCGCGATCGGGCAGCGTGTAGACCAAGCCCCACAATGTGCAGGCTGCCGCGAAAATATCGGCGTGAGCCAGTGTGCTTTGCGCAAACCATATGGGATAAAGACCGGTGAGCACCACGGTCCAGAAGGCGACCAGTGCAGAACCCGCTGCCCGCAGCGCCAGGCGCCACACCGCCAGCAGGCCCAGAGATGCAACGATCAGAACGGCTTCGCGCGTTACCTCGGGGAAGAATCCCGACGCTTTCCACCACAACGCCAGATAGATGCTCGGCAGCGGCGGATGCGCATTGCTGACCGTGGTAACAGGAATCAGCGAGCCGGTACGAAAGAAATCCCACGCCGCCGGAATGTAGTAGCCTGCTTCATCCCAGTAGTACGGCAAACGCAGCAGCGAAATATGCGATGCATAGAGCGCCGCGAAGATCACCGGGAAAATCATCCAGGTGGGGAATGGCGCGTCCATCCGCGGCTTGAGAAGCTGGCTCCAGCGCTGGCGGTTGTTCATGGACTCGGACAAAGATTTAATTTACCGGCCCCTGAGGAAACGGCTGTCCCTGCGGTTCCAGGTTCAGCGTGCCAAACGCCTGTTCATACTGCGCGAGATTCTGCCCCAGCACGTTCCACAGGGCCTTTGCCTGTTGCGGGCTCAGGAAGATGCCCTGATGGTTCCGGATTGTGACCTGTTCAGGGCTTTCGCTCGACGCCAGTCCAAAGACCAGCTGGAAGTCCCAAACGCTTACGCGCACCTGCACGCTATTGGCATAGGTCTCGCGGTAATCCGGGGTCTGGGCAAGGTTCAAATGGGGCTGCTGCTGTTGTGTCGGACTCATAGTTCCACCAGATTACTCTGAGCGGGCGCACTCCCGCGATGCGCCCTTAAGAACCCTCGTCGAACTCTACACGCCGGCACGAGTAATCATGAACCCGCTCATAGACAACGCCGGCAGACAAGGAAGAGGATGCCGGCCCGAAGGAAGTCTGGTGGAATCGTGCCTGGCAGGCCCGACGGTACGCCTACCTCGGCTTCGGTAGACCGAGCGCCAGGAAAATAAGAGCGTGCTGACGCGCCGCGCAACTGCGACACCGGACGGGAAATTGAAGCAGGAACAAACGCGAAATGTCCGCCCTGCGAAAGCGTGATCGATTCAGGCGAGAGGAACCGCACCGTCGACATTGAAGTGTCATGAGCAAAGGGTTGCCAGCGGCATTACTACACTGGACGGTTTGCGCCGCACAATTGTTGCGAGCGTATCGACTCTGCTGTGCGCCACGCGGCGAACCCGCCCTCTCTCCGCTCCTGCGAAACCTTCAACTTGCTTACTCCCAGGTGGTCCGAGAGAAGCAATTGAGCGGCCGCATAATTACTCGTTCTCGCCTTGCCATAAGTGCATACAGGAGCGTTCCATCATGGTAACCGGCAGCTGGAGACAAAGCCGGACCTCGCTCGTCCGACTCGTCAAATCTTTATGAATTTTGGTGCGGAAGGCGGGACTTGAACCCGCAAGCCTTGCGGCGCTAGCTCCTAAGGCTAGTGTGTTTGCCATTTCACCACTTCCGCACGGGGGTTTGCTCACAGGGCCAATCGCCGGAGCAATGCCGGGAGCGCCGTGGCAAGCGCTCACCTGTTTCAAGTGTACGGGCAGCCCGAGTGCGAAGCAATATCCTCGGAGATTGCCGCGTTAGCCCTCCATCGGAGCGTCGGCCAGTTGGGCCGCGCACGCTGCGATGGCTGTCTGCGAGACACCGTCGACGCCTTCGTCCAAGCGGGCCCATTGCAGGGCAAAATTCCCCAGCGTCGAGCTCTCCACCGAGCAGCGTTCCACCGGAATCCCGGTCGCCTTTGCCGTGAGGCTGTTGAGCAGCTCGTTGCGATTACCGCCCCCCACCACGCAGATGCGCTCTGGGCGTTGGCCCGCGATCTCTTCGATCTCCTTGATGACGACTGCATATCTTTTGGCCAGCGAATGAAAAATGAGGCTGGCATAGTGCGGAGCCGCCGCGCATCCTGACGGCAGCAATGCCAGCCCTTGCCGCGCGCGTTGCAGGTTGATGCGCGTGGGCATGTCGCCGGGGCTGACGAACATGGGATCGTCCAAGTCAAGGACGCCGTCCGGAGGCGGCACTTTCCCGGCCTCGGCCACCAGGTTTTCAATCTCCCATCCCTGCTCCTGGTCCCAGGTGTGCATGCATTGGCGCAGCAGCCACATGCCCACCAGCCCGCGATGGAACAGCGCGCCACCACCGGCTGCGCCAAGATTCGTGAATCCGTCGGTGCAGGCGCGTTCGGTCCTGTGGCTTTCGGGCAGAAGCATACCCACCAGCGACCAAGTACCGGAACTGATGTATGCCCATGCGCCGCTCCTGGCCGGAATGCCCGCGATTGCCGAAGCCGTATCGTGGCATGCGGGAGCAATCAACTGCGTTGCTGCAAATTGGGGCAGCTTACTCAGCGTGCCGCGGACTGTTCCCAGCAGCGTTCCGGGCGCAACAACCTTTGGCGCAGCATCGCGGTTGAGGCCCAACTTGCTGAAAAGCTCTTCGGACCACTGTCGCGTCTCGGGATCGATGAGCCCCGTGTGCGTCGCGTTGGTCAGCTCCGCCACGCGCGGCGCACCCAGCCAGTGCAGGATGTACTCGGGTAAATTGGCCCACGGAGCGGCCGGCAGATCGGCCAGCTTGTCTGCGTAGAGCTGATAGATGCTATTGATCGGCTGAATCTGCACGCCCGTCTTGGCATACAGCGCTTCAGGCTTGATGACCCGATGCAGCGCGCTCATGGCCCGCGCATTCCGTGGATTGCGGTAGCAGAAGGGCTGGGCAAGCGGCTTGCCCGCTTCAGAGAGGCGGACATAGTCGACCGCCCATCCTGTCACGCCGATTGCATCAACCCCGCCTGGAGCCAGGTCGGCACAGCGATGCAGACCGCGTTCCAGTTCGCGGCAAATTCGCTTCAGATCCCAGTGCAGCGCATCGCCATCGGCTACCGGCCCATTCCCGAAGCGATGCACCATGCGAATCGCAGGCATATCTCCATGCCAGTGCAGCAGCGAGACACGGCAACTCTCTGCTCCCAGATCGATGGAAACAAGCACGGGATGCGTCTTCATCGTGCAACAGACCTCGACCGCGCGCAGGCGGCGCTCTTGCTGATTTGGCAACCCATTGTTGCACGGGTTAAACCAATAGGGCAATCATTACAATACGAAAACCGGTATACGATGCGGCGTCTCAGCCGTGACCAAATCCGGGGCGAAAATCGGAGACAAGTTAACCTCGCGTCCTTTCCGCCAATTCATACGCCCGTGCGCAGTTTTCACCCAGCACGCCGTCGCGTTCGCTGGCTGATAGTCCACCAATAAAGTCCTTCACAAGCGACATTGCCATGCCGTAGTCGGCGCTCACCGTGCACACCGGCCAATCCGAACCAATCATCAGTCGATCCGGACCAAACGTTTCGAGCACAGTTTCGAGATATGGCTTGAAGTCTACCGGCTTCCACTTTTGCCAGTGCGCCTCGGTCACCATGCCGGAAAGTTTGCAGGCAACATGCGGGGCCTTGGCCAATTCCCGGATGTCGCGCGCCCAAGGCTCCAGCACGCCGTCGGCGATTCGCGGTTTGGCAATGTGGTCCAACACAAACCGCTGTTGCGGAAACTCGCTGACCAGCTTCGCTGCCACGGGCAGGTGCTTCGGGTAAATCAGCAGATCGTAGGCCAGTCCGAACTGATGCAACAACCCAATGCCGCGGCGAAACGCAGGCCGCAGCATGAATTCATCATCGGGCTCGCCCTGCACTACATGGCGTACGCCGACCAGTTTCTTATTTTGCGCAAAATGCTCCAGTTGCTTACCGATCTCCGGTGAGCACAGATCCACCCAGCCAACCACTCCGTGGATGAAGTCGTTCTCCGCGGCTAAATCCAGTAGCCAACGCGTTTCCTCCAGGCTCTGTCGCGCCTGCACAACAATGGATCCGTCGAAACCATTCGTGGCAAGCAGCGGCTGCAGGTCGGCGGGCAAGAAATCCCGCTGCAGCGTCGCCATCGAATCGTCGATCCATTCGTATTCGGCCGCCGAGTACTTCCAGAAATGCTGATGGGCATCGAGTTTGGTCATGGGTATTGCAGAACCGCGTCTGTCCTCGAAAGGCATCCTATCTGACGCCGGTCAGCAGGTATAGTTTTCCTATGCGTCCCCGGAACCTTTGGCTTCCTTTCTCTCTGAGTCTTTGCCTCCTGCCTTGCGGCTTCGCCCAGAATTCCAAACCCGCTATCACGCTCGATGAGTTTCTAAACACGACCGACATCACCTCGGCTCGCCTCTCGCCCGATGGAACCGCCGCCATCATCGGTACGGAATCGCCCGATTGGAAGAACAGTGTATTCCGCTCCGATCTCTGGCTCTGGACAGCAGCCACGGGCCTGCAGCCGCTGACCCATTCCGGCAGCGAAGAAGATCCGCAGTGGTCCCCCGACGGAAAGTGGATTGCGTTCGCATCGGACCGCGCGTTGCCCAACGAAGACGCGTCTGCCGACGGCGATGCCGCGAACGACAACGCAAAGGCACGCCGCATCTGGCTCATTCGCGTGAGCGGCGGCGAGGCGCTGCCCCTCTATACCGAGAAGCTCGACGTGCACGCGTTTGCCTGGGCGCCGGAAGGCAAGGCCCTCTATTTCACTGCGACAGAGCCGCTGACGCATGAACAGCAGGACGCGCAAAAAGAAGAGTGGCAGGATGTGACGCGCTGGCGCGAGAAGGATCGCGGCGATCTGCTTCTCAAGCTCGATATTGACCCGGCCATCGAACGTGCGCTGGCCACTGCGCCGCCCGACAGCTCAGCCGCGGCGAAGACTGCGTCGGGCAAGACGGATTCCATTCCCTCGCCTACGTTGCCGCCCGGCGCAGTCACCGTGACAAAGTGCACTCTCGCCGTTGAAGATCTTGTGCCTTCGCCGGATGGAAAGACGCTCGCCTACATCACGGGGCCGATCCATCACCGCGAAGAGTCGCCGTCTGACTATGAGATCTTTACTGTTCCCGCCGCTGGTGGCGAGCCGCACCAGCTGACGCACAACCAGGCGCTCGAATCGTCTCTGCACTGGTCTCCCGATGGCCGGTGGCTCCACTTTGAAGTGCCTGCCGCAGCCGGCTCGCTCGACGGGGCTTACCACGATGTGCAGGGCCGGCTTTACCGCATGGAGATTGCCGGCGGAAAGATTGAGCGGCTGGGGGCATCGTTCGACGGATCCTTTGACCAGTACACGCTGCTGCCCGACGGACGCGAAATTGCCACCGCTGTCAAAGGCACGCAAACCCAGCTCTATCTCGTGGAAGGCGACAAGGCCACGCCTCTGCCGGGACGTCCCGGGACGTATGCTGGCCTCGAGTCATCGCGCTCTTCGAATGCAATCCTGATCCGCCACTCCACGGTCAGCGAGCCGCCGCAAGCTTACCTTGCGGCCGATCCTCTGCATCCCGATCGGTTGCAGCCCCTCACCCACTTCAACCCCATCTTTGCCGAGCGCGCGCAGCCGGAGTACGAGCCGTATTCGTGGAAGTCCGATGACGGCCGCACGGTCGAGGGCATGCTCATCTATCCGCCGGGAAAGAAAGACGCCAGGCATCTGCGCATGTTCACGCTGATTCACGGCGGCCCGGCCGATGCCGATGGCAACCGCTTTGGCGCCGACTGGTATGACTGGGCCACGCTCGCGGCCGCAAAAGGCTGGCTGGTCTTCCGCCCGAATTATCGCGGATCCACCGGCTATGGTGACGACTTCATGCTCGGCATCCAGCCCCATCTCGTTTCCGCGCCTGGTCGCGACATTCTTGCGGGCGTCGAATCACTCGTCAAGGACGGCCACGCCGACCCCGATCATCTTGCTATCGGCGGCTACAGCTATGGCGGCTACATGACCAACTGGCTCATCACGCAGTCCACGCGTTTCAAATCGGCTGTCACCGGCGCAGGCGCGGTGGAGCACGCCGCCAATTGGGGAAACGACGACGAGACTTTCGACGATGCCTGGTATCTGGGCGGACGCCCCTGGGAGAATCCCGGTCTCTACCAAAGCGAAGCCGCGCTTTTCCAGTTCGACAAGGTCAAAACGCCGACTCACCTGGTCCAGGGCGGCGCCGATATCCGCGTCAGTTATCTTGAGGGCGAAACCATGGAGCGCGCTCTGCAATCTCTGGGTATTCCGCACACATTCCTCGTCTTTCCCGGCGAGGGGCACGGCCTGGGCAAGAATCCATGGCACGGGTACATCAAGGTGCGCGAAGAGCTCAAGTGGCTTGAGAAATACGACAAACCCTGAGCGCGAATGCCTAAAGATTGTTGGCGACCAGGATTCCAGAAGCCGCTGGACCCCGGCGCGCATCTTTAAACTGTAGATAGCAATGAATCCGGTCGATCAGGCTCGCCAAACCGCGTTCCAGCAGACGCTGCTCAGCGCCCGGCGCACCATGCTGCTCAGCGAGATCCTCAAGCTCGCCGTCGACAGCTTTCGCGCGTCGAAACTGCGCTTTGCGCTGACAGCCCTGGGCATGGTGATCGGTACCGCCTCCGTGATCCTGGTCGTCACCATCGGCATGACCGGCAAGCAGTACATCCTCAACCTGATCCAGAAAATTGGTACCAACGAGGTTGAAGTTGAGTATGCCGGCGGCGGCGCGACCGGAGCCGACCAGGTTCTCTACAACGACTACCTCACGCGCGAGGATGAAAAGGCGGTCGTGGCCCAGGTGCCCAGCGTCCTCGAGTCCTCCCCGATTCTTGAGACGCATGACCGCATCAGCTTTGGCGGGGGCGTTGTCAAAGACACGCTCATCATGGGAGTCAGCCCCGAGTATCGCGACATCCGCAACCTCGTCGTTCTTGCGGGACGATTTTTCGATAATGAAGACGAGACTGCGCATCTCAATTGCGCCGACGTCACCGTTCCCTTTGCGCGCCAGATGTTCGGCAGCTCCGATGCGGCCATTGGCCGGACTTTTTCCATCCAGGGAATTCCCTTCACCATCATCGGCACATTTAAAGAAAGCGTGGACACGTTCGGTCAGTCGGAAATTACCGACAACACCATTCTGATCCCTTACTCGGTCGCGCGCTATTTCACCGGCACCGACAGTGTGAAGACCCTCTACTTCTCCATCCGAACCATGACCGAAGTGCAGGACGCCACCCGCGAAATCACGCGCGTGATCAGTTCCCGACACAAGCCGAATTCGGTCTACAAGGCGCAAAATCTTGCCGAACTGCTCACCACCGCGGCAACCATTGCCAACGCACTCACGGTCATCCTGGTGCTCGTAGCCACGGTTACACTTGCGGTTGGCGGCGTGGGCATTATGAACATCATGCTGGCCACGGTGCGCTCGCGCATCCGCGAAATCGGGATTCGCAAGGCGCTCGGCGCCACGTATCGGGAGATCAAGCTGCAATTTCTGGCCGAGGCCATCATCATCTCGCTTTCCGGAGGTCTGGCCGGCGTACTTCTGGGATTAACCGTTCCCCTGTCCATCCGCCTATTCACCGATTACGCGCTGCCGTTCTCGTGGCTGTCGATCGGGATTGCGCTCGCGGCCGCTACACTGGTGGGCGTTGTCTTCGGTACTGTTCCAGCCACACGCGCCGCACAACTGGATCCGGTGGAGGCGCTGAAATATGAGTGAGCAAGAAACGCCAACGCACAAGCCCGAGAATCCGAGATCAAGCGAGCTTTCGAATGGCCCGAGCCTCGCGCTGATCTATGGCCTGTTGGGGCTTATGTTCCTGGCGGCGATGGCGATCGCGGGATTTATTGTGCTCCCCTTCTATCATCGACATTGAAACGCTGCTCCCCAAAGGAGATCCCCCTTGCCCACCCAAGCAGAGAAAGCCCAGACCTTTCGCGACCTGCATTACGCCTCTGAAGTTCTCGTCATCGGCAATCCCTGGGATGCCGGAACGGCGCGCATTCTCACAAGCCTCGGCTTCACCGCGCTTTCCACAACCAGCGCAGGACTCGCTTTCGCTCTCGGCAAGCGCGATGGCACGGCCAGCGTTACGCGGGACCAGGCACTGGCCAACGCCAGGGCAATTGTCGACGCAACCCCGCTGCCCGTTGCGGCGGATCTCGAAAACGGCTACGGCGACGGGCCAGAAGCCGCTGCCGAGACCATCCGCCTCGCGGCAGAAATCGGCCTCGTGGGTGGATCGATTGAAGACTCAAGCAGCGATCCGGCGCATCGCATCTACGATCTGCAACACGCAGCGGAACGGATTGCTGCGGCAGCCGCCGTGGTCCGCACGCTGCCCTTCCCCTTCATGCTCGTCGGGCGCGCGGAAAATTACCTTCACGACCGCCCCGATCTCGATGACACCATTCGCCGCCTGCAGGCGTACGAAGCCGCAGGCGCTGAAGTGCTCTACGCGCCGGGCATCACCGGTCCCGAAGACATTCGCACGGTCTGTGCATCGGTCAAGAAGCCTGTGAATGTGCTGATGGGTCTGAAAGGCGCGCATCGCCTCTCAGTAAAAGAACTGGGCGATCTCGGCGTGCGACGCATCAGCGTTGGCTCGGGATTTGCGAGGGCTGCCGTGACAGCCTTTTATCATGCAGCGCGCGAAGTGCGTGAAGAGGGCACGTTTGGCTTCGCTGACGAAGCCTTCTACATGTCGGAACTGACCAAGATGTTCGATTAATCGAAACGGACAATGGCGGCCGGCGGCATATCAGGCCATGTTTGGAGCTGCTGAGAGATCGCGGCGCCGGCAAATTGAGAAGGAGATGCGATGAAGTCTCTTGATCCTCAAAGGGTACGCATCGTTCTGTATTGTTTTCTTGCAGCACTGTCTGTGGCTGGGATGCTCGTGGCAACTCACAAGAAGGCTAACCTCGGCGTTGTGTCGCTATGCGCCCTGGGGGCGGTTGTCTTTTTACTTGCAGGGCTCCGCGCTGCCTATCATCTGACTTCCAATTCAAACTGAGACATCACCTGTCTTCTCAAGCAGCAGCCCCTTGTGCGCGAGGCTCCATCGCTTCAGAGCCATGTAGACATCGCCCAGATCCTTCGCATGCTCCGTCTGGCGGTATTCCGTGCGCGGCGGGACCTCTGCGTAGACGGTGCGCTCCACAAGACCTGCCTTCTCGAGTTCTCGGAGTTGCAGAGTCAGCGTCCGCTGCGTGACGCCGGGCAATTTCCGCTGCAATTCCCCAAAGCGGCATACCCCGGCTACGCCCAGATGCCACAGGATCAGGACCTTCCACTTACCACCGAGCAGATCCATCGTCCGCTCAACCAGGCGCGCATCTGCATCTGAGGGAATTTCCATCGGTTACTCCGTATCCATCCTGATACTAAAGGCAGAAAATGTGCGTACTTGCGCGAAGTGCATTCTCTCGAGAACATGATCAACAACGACGATGGGAATTGTTATCGTCGAACCCAATCGTGCAAAGAGGACTTGGCTTGCCCAGACGCCTGCTCTATTGGACGTTTACAACTTTGCTGGTCGCCTGGCTGCTGCTGGGTGGAACCCTGGACCTGATGCGCGCGCCGGCAGTCGTCGCCATCCTGCAGACACTGCACTATCCTTTGTATCTCTCATCGATTCTCGGAACCGCCAAGTTGCTTGGCGTCGCTGCGCTTCTGTATCCGGGGGCGCGCCTGCTTCGCGAGTGGGCCTACGCGGGCATCGCGTTCGATGCACTGGGCGCAATTTTCTCGCATCTTGCAGTAAAAGACACCGTAATTGCAACGACGGCGCCCATCGTCTTTCTTGCTTTTGCCGTAGGGAGTTACATCTGCCGGCCGCCCGGCTATCGGGTGGGCCCGTTGTCACGCCTCGATGAAGCCGCACCATGAATCCCGCCTCTGCCAGAGTGAATCAGGCCGAAGGCAGCGTTGCCCGCTCCACAACCAGCGCGGGAATTCCGTCTTCGATCGGATACACGCGGCCGCACGCCGTGCACGTCACATGGTCTGGGCCAAGATTCAATGCGCCATGACACGCTGGACAGGCCAAACCTGCGCCCCACTCCTTCAACATCTTCAAATTGTTCTCGCTTCGGTTGGCCGGCATGGCTCTGCTTACTGAATGGTCGCGTCGGGCTTGTCGGAGTCCGATTCCGGCTTGCGCGAGGGCCGGTTGGCAAACTCGCGCTCGATGCGCTCATTGGTGCCGGCTTTCGCAAACTCATAGGCCACGCGGATGCCGTTGAAGATGGCCACATCGTTCGACGAGCCATGCCCGATGATGCAGACACCGCGCACACCCAGCAGCGGCGCACCACCGTACTCGCGATAATCGAGGCGGCGGCGGAAATCGTTAAATGCGCGCCGCGACAGCAACGCGCCCACCTGCGCCGTCACCGTCTGCGTGAGGGATTCGCGGAGCACATCGCGCACAAAGCGTCCTACGCCTTCGCTGGTCTTGAGGGCCACGTTGCCTACAAAGCCGTCACACACAATCACGTCGGCGATGCCGCTGAAGATGTCGCGGCCTTCCACGTTGCCGATAAAGTTGATGGGCAGCGCTTTCAGCAAGGGTTGCGCTTCGCGCGTCAGTTCGTTGCCCTTGGTTTCTTCTTCGCCGATCGAAAGCAGGCCCACGCGCGGACGATGAATCTTCAACACGCTGCGGGCATACATCTCGCCCATCACGGCAAATTGTTCGAGGTTGTGCGCTTTGCAATCCACGTTCGCGCCCACGTCGAGCAGCACGCAGGGATTGCCCTTGGCCGTCGGCATCGGCGTCGCCAGCGCAGGACGATCCACACCCGGCAGCGCGCCCAGCACCATCTTGGCCGTGGCCATGGCCGCGCCTGTGTTGCCCGCGGTCACAAAGCCGGCTGTCTTGTGTTCGCGCACCAGCTTCAGACCGACGCGCATCGAGCTGTCTTTCTTGGTGCGGACAGCGTGCGCCGCCTTCTCCTCCATGCCGATGCGTTCTGAGGCATGGTGGATGACGATGGGCAGATCTTCGTTTTCAAGGTGCTCGTCGAGAAGGTCGCGCAACTCTGCCTCGGGGCCAACGAGGTGGACCCGTACAGGAAGCGATTTGCAGGCGAGTATAGCTCCGCGTATCTCCGGTTCCGGAGCTTTGTCAGAGCCGACAGCGTCCAGCGCGATGTCGATGAGCATGGGGGCTCAGTCTACTTGGCGACTTCTTTCGTGTCCAGCACGGCGCGGCCCTTGTACTCACCGCACTTGGCGCAGGCGCGATGGGGGAGCTTCTTTTCGTGACACGTGGGGCACTCGGAGAGGCCCGTCGCAGTCAAAAAGTCGTGGGCACGGCGGTTGGCAGTACGGCGCGTGGAATGGCGCCTTTTCGGATTCGGCATGATGCAATTCCTTTCGGTGAACTTGGTCCGCCTGGGCCTGAACGCCTGAGCTTGAAACCGCAGCATTCTTTTTCGGCCACGCGGCTCGAACAAGACACCCTGAATCTTTGGGGTCGTAAATCTAGGACTTTATCTGGCTGCGGAGCCCCGAAAGTGCCTCCCAGCGGGGGTCTGCCGGACCCTCTTCGCAGGAACACGCTTCCAGGTTGCGATTCTTGCCGCAGCGTGGGCAAAGTCCTTTGCAGTCAGGCTTGCACAGCGTCCTGACCGGCAGGGACAAAAGCACCTGCTCCCGCAGCACATCCTCAAGCAGAAGACTGTCTCCTTGATAATAACCGATTTCGGTCTCAGGCGCAGAGATGGACCGCTCGGTGGCTCCCCCATCCACTCCGATCGGCCTGAAGATGAGGTCAAATTCCGCAGAAAGAGGCAGTTGCACCGGTTCAACACACCGCGCACAGGGCACAGCGAAGGTGCCTGTAAAGCTCCCTTTCAGGCGGATATCGGCCACGATATCTTTGGGACCGCGGTGCTCGTGGATCACCTCGGCGCGGCCCGCAGTGGCCAGTGGCCCATCCTGCTCCGCTTCCACGCCAAAATCGACTGAGCCGGGCTTGAGCTGGAGGTCGAACTCGATGGGCTCTTTCTCGAGATCGCTGACCTTGAATTCCATAGTTTTCAGCCTACGGCGCAGCGCACGGCGCGTCAATCCGGAGATGTTGCGCAGGCCACAAGAGCCGCGATCCGCACCACCCGGTCCGCACTGAAAATGCAATCCCGGTACAATGGACTTGTGAGTAAAGTTCCCCAGCCCACGGCGCCGACCGTGGGATTTGTTTCGTTAGGCTGCCCCAAAAACCTGGTCGACAGCGAGGTCATGATGGGCCTGCTCGACCGCGCCGGCGCGCGCCTGACCTCTCGCCCCGAAGAGGCCGAGATCCTCGTCGTCAACACCTGCAGCTTCATCGACACTGCCAAGCAGGAATCCGTCGACACCATTCTCGAAATGGCGCGCCTTAAGACCGAAGGCCGCGCCACCAAGCTCATCGTTGCCGGATGCCTCGTGGAGCGCTACCGCGACGAAATCAAGAAGAACATCCCTGAGGTCGACGCAGTCGTCGGCACGGGCGAACTCGAATCCATCCTTGCCGCCGCCGGCATTGCGCCGCCAGCCCTCGCTGCTCCTTCGCTGTTCAATATTCTTGCCGGCAACGCGCAAGCTGAAGTTCGCGCGGGTCGCGAATCCGGCGCAGGCACACACAAAATTGAATACAGACCGGAAGGCGATCACCGCGAACAGCAGGGCCGCTTCCGCCGCGACGACTGGCAGGGCGCCGCGCACATGCTGCCGACGTATCTCTACAACGAAGACACTCCGCGCCTGCTGTCGACTGGCCGCACCTCGGCCTACATCAAGATTGCCGAAGGCTGCGACCACCCGTGCACGTTCTGCGTCATTCCCAATCTGCGCGGCAAATTCCGCTCGCGCCGTTTCGAGTCGGTCGTTTCTGAAGCGCAGCGGCTTGTCGCCAGCGGTGTGCAAGAGATCACGCTGATCGGCCAGGACACCACCTGCTACGGTGAAGACCTCGGCCTCAAGGACGGCCTCGCCACACTGCTCGACGCACTCGCAAAGATCGACGGCCTTCGCTGGCTGCGCTTTCTCTACGC
>Ga0210385_10000123_pt1 | contig 85112 bp, 80 predicted proteins | sample IncBWH26OmetaG_FD_160107 | JGI IMG/M metagenome (GOLD analysis project Ga0210385, IMG submission 160107) | Forest soil microbial communities from Barre Woods Harvard Forest LTER site, Petersham, Massachusetts, United States - Inc-BW-H-26-O ... | reverse complement strand
ATCAGAGCCGAGCGCTGTTCGATGCCTTGGGATTGGGTGCCGAGCAGGTGCTGCGGGTCCGCAGCGAATTGCCGCTGCCCGAGGCCACCGCCGACAGCCAGCGCCGGCTCGCGCAGCTGTTGGCAGGCGAGCGCCGCATCAGCCTCGGACTTTTGGGATTGGGCGCGGATGGCCACACCTGCTCGCTGTTTTCGGCCGATGATCTGGCGCGGGCCCGCGGGCAGCTGGCCATCAGCGTGCATCGCCCGGACGGACGCGATGCCGTGAGCGTGACGCCGGCCGTCCTGGAGCGGGTCGAGCAGCTGATTTTCCTGGTGGCCGGAGCCGACAAGCGCACCGCCGTCGAGGCCCTGCTGCAGCGCCGTGCCGATCTCACCGCCTGGCAGGCGGTGCGTGGCTGTCGCGCGGTGGAGGTCTGGGCCGATGCCACGGCCCTGGGCCGGTAGCGGCGCTCAGCTGCGCATCGGCCAGCGCGTCCAGCTTTCGGCGGTCTTGCCCGGATCATGCCAGCCGCAGGCGCCATGGATGATGTAGAAGGCTTCGGCGGGGCCCCAGGTGCCGGGATCGTATTCAAACACCGGGGTGCTGGCATGCAGGATCGGATCCACGGCGGCCCAGGCGGCCTCGACCTCATCCTCCCGCGCGAACAGCGTGGCATCGCCGCTGATCGCATCCCCGATCAGGCGCTCGTAGGGCTCCATCTCCTCGGGAGCCTTCTGGTCGACGAACAGTTCCACCTCGCGCCCCAGCATGCGCTCGCCCGCCTGCTTGGCATGCGCACCCATCGCGATGGCCTGGTCCGGCCCCACGCGAAAGCGCCAGTAGTTGGGCTGGCACGGCGCGGCATCACCAAACACCCGGGCCGGCGGAGCGCGCAGCTCCACCACCACTTCGGTGGCGGTCACCGGCAGGCATTTGCCGGCGCGCAGGTAGAAGGGCACGCCATTCCAGCGCCACGAGTCGATGGACAGCCGAAGTGCCGCAAAGGTCTCGACCTTTGAATCCGGTGCCACGCCCGGTTCATTGCGGTAACCCTTGAACTGACCGCGCACCACATCGCTTGGCTGTAGCGGCCTCAGCGCCCTGAACACCTTGACCTTCTCATCGCGCAGGGCGTCGCCGCTGCTGTTGACCGGCGGCTCCATGGCCAGGAAGCCCACCACCTGCAGCAGGTGATTCTGCATCACATCGCGGATCGCCCCGGCCTCGTCGTAGAACTTGCCGCGGCCGGCGACGCCGACCTCCTCGGCCATGGTGATCTGGACGCTGGCGATGTAGTTGCGGTTCCAGATCGGTTCGAGGAAGGAGTTGGCAAAGCGAAAGTACAGCAGGTTCTGCACCGGCTCCTTGCCCAGATAGTGATCGATGCGGAAGATCGCGCGTTCATCGAAAATCTGGTGCAGCGTCTGGTTCAGGTCATGGGCGCTGGTGAGGTCGCGGCCGAAGGGCTTCTCGATGACCACCCGCGCACCCTTGTCACACTGGGCCGCCGCCAGCTGGGTGACCACCACCTGGAACATGCTCGGGGGAATGGCCAGGTAGTGCAGCGGGTGCTGTGAAGTATCCAGCAGTCGGCGCAGCTGCTTGAAGGTCTCCAGCGCCCCGTAGTCCCCATCCACATACTTGATCAGGGCCACGAAGCGCTCGACCACGGCCGGGTCGGCGTCCTTGACGTAGCTCTTGATGCTGTCGCGCAGCCGCTCGATGAGCTGCTCGCGAGTCCAGCCGGCCTTGGCCACGCCGATCACCGGCACCGTCAGGCGGCCGCGACGCACCAGGTTGTACAGCGAGGGAAAGATCTTGCGGTGGCACAGGTCACCGGTGGCGCCAAACAGCACCAGCGCATCGGAGGGCTCGCGCAGGTCCGTGTCCATGCTCAGCCCTTGGTCTCCACGTGGCCGCCGAAGCCCAGGCGCATGGCCGAGAGCACCTTGTCGGCAAACTCCGCGCGGCCGCGCGATTCGAAGCGCGCGTACAGCGCCGCGGTGAGCACATGCGCCGGCACGCCCTCCTCGATCGCCGCCTCGACGGTCCAGCGGCCCTCGCCGGAATCCGATACCCGTCCGGCAAAGCCGGCGAGCGAGGCATCCTTGGCCAACGCCTCAGCGGTCAGGTCCAGCAGCTGCGAGGTGATGATGCTGCCGCGGCGCCATACTTCGGCAACGGCCGCCACATCGAAGGTGTACTGGAACAGCCGTGGCTGCGCCAGAGGGGCGGTCTCGGCGTCCTCGCCGCCCTGGTGATCCAGGCCGATGTCGGCGTGCTTGAGGATGTTGAAGCCTTCGGCGTAGGCGGCCATCAGGCCGTACTCGATGCCGTTGTGAACCATCTTCACGAAGTGGCCACCGCCATTGCCGCCGCAATGCAGATAGCCCTGCTGGGCAGTGCCGTGGGCCGCGCGCTGCGCGCTCGAGGGCGCGGTTCCACCCGGAGCGAGGGTTGCGAAGATAGGATCCAGGTGCTCGATGACGGCCTGCTCGCCGCCGATCATCAGGCAGTAGCCGCGCTCCAGTCCCAGCACACCGCCGCTGGTGCCCACATCAACGTAGTGCAGCTTGGACTTCGCCAGCTGCTCCGCGCGCCGGATGTCATCATGATAGTGGGAGTTGCCGCCATCGATGATGATGTCCCCGGGGCTGAGCAGCGGCACCAGCTGGCCGATGACGCTGTCGACCACACTCGCCGGCACCATCAGCCAGATGGCGCGCGGCGCCGCCAGGCCCTTGACCAGATCCGCGAGGGTGTTGACGCCTTTGGCGCCATCGGCGGCCGAGGCTTTCACCGCCGCCGGCTCGTTCGCATAGGCGACGATCTCATGCCCACTGCGCAACAGACGCTTGACCATGTTGGCGCCCATGCGTCCCAGACCAACCATTCCCAGCTGCATGTACGCTCTCCTAGTTAGGCACGCGACGGATCTGCGCGCCGATGCCGGCGAGCTTCTCCTCGATGGTCTCGTACCCTCTGTCGATGTGATAGATGCGTTCGATTTCGGTGCGCCCCTCGGCGATCAGACCGGCCAGGACCAGGCTTGCCGAGGCGCGCAAATCGGTTGCCATCACCGGGGCTGCGGTCAGGCGTTCGACACCGCGGATGATGGCGGTGTTCCCCTCGAGGCGGATCTCCGCACCCAGGCGGCGCATTTCCAGCATGTGCATGAAGCGGTTCTCGAAGATCGTCTCGATGATGGTGCCCACGCCGGCCGCGACCGTGTTCAAGGCCGCGAACTGCGCCTGCATGTCGGTGGGAAAGGCAGGATACGGCGCGGTGCGCACATCGATGGCGCGCGGGCGTCGGCCGCGCATGTCCACTTCGACCCAGTTGTCACCGATGTCGATCTTGGCACCGGCCTCGCGCAGCTTGGCGGTGACCGCATCCAGGTGATCCGGGCGCGTGTTCTTGATGCGCACATGGCCACGGGTGATGGCGCCGGCGACCAGGTAGGTGCCGCTCTCGATGCGATCCGGCAACACCTCGTAGGTGGTGCCGTGCAGCTTCGCAACCCCCTGGATCACGATCTTGTCGGTGCCAGCCCCTTGGATTTTCGCGCCCATCGCGATCAGGAAGTTGGCCAGGTCCACCACCTCCGGCTCGCGGGCGGCATTCTCCAGCACGGTCTCCCCGTCCGCGAGCGACGCGGCCATCATCAGGTTCTCGGTGCCGGTCACGGTGACCGCATCCAGCACCAGCCGCGCGCCTTTGAGGCGCTTGGCGCGCGCGCGGATGTAACCGCCTTCGATCTGGATGTCGGCGCCCATCGCCTGCAAGCCGGCCACATGGATGTTGACCGGCCGCGCACCGATGGCACAGCCCCCGGGCAGTGACACGTCGGCGCGCCCGAAACGGGCCACCAGGGGGCCGAGAACCAGGATGGAGGCGCGCATGGTCTTCACCAGATCGTAGGGCGCGAAACACTCCTTGAGGGTGGAGGCGTCCACCTCGATGCGCAGTCCTTCGGCGATGGTCACACTGACGCCCATGCGGCCGAGCAGCTCGATGGTCGTGGTCACATCCTTCAGGTGCGGCACATTGCAAATCGTAACCGGCTCGGAGGCCAGCAGGCCCGCCGCCAGAATCGGCAGCGTCGCATTCTTGGCGCCGGAGATACGCACTTCACCTTCCAGCGGCACGCCGCCCGTGATCTGTAATTTGTCCATGCGCGTCAGGCCTCAGGCACCGCGAGTCGCCCACTCATCCGGAGTGAAGGCTTCAATTGACAGGGCGTGTATCTCGCGGCCCACCAGCTCACCGAGCGTGGCATAGACCAGCTGGTGACGGGCGATGCCGCGTTTGCCGGCGAAAGCCTGCGCCACGATTCGGGCAGAATAATGGGTGTTGTCCGGGGACTGGACCAGGACCTGCGCGCCGGGCAGGCCGGCGCGGATGAGTTCAGCGACTTTCTCGGGATTCATGCGCACCCATGGTAGCAAATGAGCGCCCCTTGACCTTAAGGCGAGCGGCATCCGGGCCCGTGTAAGGGTATTCTTGCCGCGGAGAAATCTGAATGCCCGCCGCAATTGCTGCCAGAACTGTCGAAGATGCCACGCTGCTGAGCGCCGCGCGCCGCGCCCTGGCGATCGAAGCGCGCGCCGTGGAGGGCCTTGGGGCCCGCCTGGGGCCTGAATTCGTGGCCGCCTGCCGCCTGTGCCTGGCCTGCAAGGGCCGGGTGATCGTCACCGGCATCGGCAAATCCGGCCATGTGGGCCGCAAGATCGCCGCCACCCTGGCCAGCACCGGGACTCCCGGCTTCTTCCTGCATGCCGCCGAAGCCAGTCACGGCGATCTGGGGATGATCACCGCCAGCGATGTGGTGCTCGCCCTTTCCAATTCGGGGGAAAGCCCGGAACTGGTGTTCCTGCTGCCGCACCTGAAGCGCCTGGCCACCCCGCTGATAACCCTGACCGGCAATCTCGCCTCGACGCTGGCGCGCAACGCCACGGTCGCCTTGGATGTGACCGTGCCCGAAGAGGCCTGCCCGCTGAACCTCGCGCCCACCGCCAGTACCACCGCCATGCTGGCCATGGGCGATGCGCTGGCGGTCACGCTGCTGGAGGCGCGCGGCTTCACGGCCAGCGACTTCGCTCTGTCCCATCCCGGCGGATCCCTGGGTCGCCGAGTGTTCCTCAGGGTCGAGGACATCATGCGGCGCGGCGATGCTCTGCCGCGGATCGCGCCACATGCCACATTGCCTGAGGGACTGGCGGAGATGTCCCGCAAGGGCATGGGCATGGCGGTGATCGTTGACGCCGCGGATAACGTGCTGGGGATTTTCACCGACGGTGACCTGCGCCGGCTGCTGGACCGCCAGGCGGATATCCAGGCCCTGAAGATGCAGGAGGTCATGACCGGCAAATGCCGCACCATCGGCGCGCATGAACTCGCCGCACAGGGCGTACAGCTGATGGACCAGCACCGCGTCACCACGCTCCTGGTGACCGAGAACCAACGCCTGCTGGGCGCCTTCAACGCCCACGACCTGCTGCGCGCAGGCGTGATGTAGGAGACCAACCTGCCACGCCGCAAAGCAACCCCGGCCGCCATTCGCCTGCTGATTCTGGATGTCGATGGCGTGCTCACCGACGGGCGCCTGTACTACGGTGCACGGGGCGAGCCGCTGCAGAGCTTCAACATCAAGGACGGTCATGGACTGAAGGCCCTGGCGCAGGCCGGAGTGGGGATCGCCATTCTTTCCGGACGCCGCTCCCGGGGCGTGACGCGACGCTGCCGGGAACTCGGCATCCGCCATGTGGTCCAGGGGAGCGATGACAAGCTGCGCGACTTTCGCACGCTGGCCGCGAAGCTAGGAGTGACTCCCACGCAGTGTGCCTACATCGGCGATGACTCCCCGGATGTGCCGTTGCTGCGCGCCGTCGGACTGGCCTTCGCCGTCGCCGACGCCCACCCCAACGCACGCGCTGCCGCACATCATGTCACCCGCCTGGGTGGCGGGTGCGGCGCCGTGCGCGAGGTATGCGATCGGCTGCTGGCCGCCCGTGCCGGACCTATCGGACCAGGACCTTGAATTACCGGCTTCTGATATTGCTCGCCTTGGCCCTGGTGGCGGTGGCTGTTTGGCTGACGCTGGCGCCGCGGCACGCCGAGCCCGTGGCCGCCCAGGCCAGCGGACCCGCCGCCGCCGATCAGGGTTACTCGGCACTTGAGGCCCAGGTGATCGAGACCGGCGCGGATGGTCTGCCCCTGTACACCCTGCATGCGCACCGGGTGCAGCAGACTCCGGACACCGACATCATCAATCTCACCACGGTTCATATGACCTCTCGGGATTCGGCCGGAGGCCAATGGCAGGGCCGCTCCGACACCGCGGTCGTGCAACAGGACTCCTCCCAGATCGACCTCGCCGGTGCGATCGACATGACCGGAACCTTCGCCGGCAACAGTCATCCCGCCCACATCCTGACCGACAAGCTGCACGTGGACACGCAAACCGAAATCATACGCACGCGCTCGGCCGTCACCCTCACATGGGCTGGAGTCCTCGCAGAAACCCGGGGGCTGGTGGTCAGCGTCAAAGATCAAACCGCCAGCCTGGAAGCGGGGGTGCATGGTCAAGTCGCTCAGTGACTGGCAGCGCCTGCTGCTGCGAGTGGCCCCGGTCCTGCTCGTGGCCTCGGCGGCCGGCGCCAGTGACACCCTCACCACCGGGAGCATCTCCGCCGGCGTTGGCAAACCGCCGGTGAAGTACCAATGCGAGCATGCGCAAATGGACTACAAGGGAACGGTGCTGCACCTGCATGGCAATGTGAAGATCTGGCAGGGCGATATCAGTGTCGAGGCGGATGAAGCCGACGGCAGGGGCGAGAACCATGAGTTCAAGGACTCGCACTGGGTGTTCGGCGGCAAAGTCCATGTGCGCTCGGAAAGCCAAGGGGACCTCAGGGCCGACCATGGGACGGTGGAAATCAAGACCGGGCAGCTCAACAGCGCCGTCGTGACCGGTGCGCCGGCACTGTTCGAGCAGACCCGGGCCACGGACGGGTGGCTTGCCAAGGGGCATGCCACCAGCATCGACTATGAAGTTGCCGCCGCCACCGTGACGCTGACCGGGGATGCGGTGCTCAACGATGACCACAACGGCGTCGACCTGCACGGCCCGACTATCGCCTACAACGTGCGTGACATGGCCCTCGAGGCGGATGGCGGCCCGGGCGTGCGGGCGCGCGAGACCATCACGCCCGGATCGGGTCCGGGGAAAAAAAAGCCGTGACCGAAACGCTGCTGCGCGCGACGCACCTGGCCAAGAGCTATCGTTCCCGAAAGGTGGTTGAGGACCTGTCCCTGGAAGTCGGGCCGGGCGAGGTCGTGGGCCTGCTGGGTCCCAACGGCGCCGGCAAGACCACGGCCTTCTACATGATCGTGGGACTGGTGCCCTGTGATGCCGGCCGCATCACCCTGGGCGAGCAGGACCTGACCTTCGCGCCGGTGCACCGGCGCGCCCGTGCCGGCCTGGGCTACCTGCCCCAGGAGCCGTCGGTATTCCGCAAGCTGTCGGTCGAGAACAACGTCATGGCCATCCTGGAGACCCGCCAGGATCTCACCGAGGAGGCCCGCGAGGAGCGCCTGGAGGAGCTTCTGGAGGATTTCCGCATCGGTCATGTCCGCAACAGCCTGGGGCTGTCATTGTCCGGTGGCGAGCGGCGCCGTGTGGAAATCGCCCGGGCGCTGGCCGCCAATCCGCGCTTCATTCTGCTGGATGAACCCTTTGCCGGCGTCGACCCCATATCGGTATTGGACATCCAGCGCATCATCCGCGAGCTGACCGGCCGCGGCATCGGTGTATTGATCACCGACCACAACGTGCGCGAAACCCTGGGAATCGTCGGCCGCGCCTATATCGTGAACCAGGGAACTGTGATTGCATCGGGAAGTGCGGAAGAAATCCTTGCAAACCCTCAAGTCCGTGAGGTGTACTTAGGGCAATCGTTCCGGTTATAGGACCGCTGCTGGGTCGATAACTGGTTTATTTTCAAACCCTTACAAAGGGTCATGCGCCCATAGTGCAAGAAACATGCTGAAACCGTCCCTGCAGCTGCGTATGGGTCAGCAACTGACCATGACGCCGCAGCTGCAGCAGGCCATTCGACTGCTCCAGATGCCGGCCCTCGAGCTGCAGGCGCATATCCGCGAACTGCTCGAGAGCAACGTCATGCTCGAGCCCGTCGATGATGCCGAGAGCAGCAACGAGTTCGAGGCGGTGGAGACACCCGTGGCCGAGCCCGAGGTCACTCAGGCGGCCGCCTCCGACCAGGAGCCCCAGGTCGAGGTGGTCGATGACCATTGGGGCGAGCAGTCCGTAGGACCGGCCGCGAATTCCTGGAATGGCGAGGACGACGATCGTCAGCAGGAATTCGCCGATGCCTCCGGCCAGACCGTCCAGGAGCATCTGCTGTGGCAGCTGGAGATGGCGCAGCTGCCGGCCCGCTCCTTGGGAATCGCCAGCGCCATCGTCGATGCCATCAACGATGACGGCTACCTGATGGAGCCGCTGGAGGAGATCGCCAATACCCTGCGCCCGGAAATCCAGGCCGAGGTGGCCGAAATCGAGGCTGTGCTGCAGCGGGTGCAGCAGCTTGACCCGACGGGCATCGCCGCCCGCTCCGTGAGCGAGTGCCTCGAACTGCAGCTGCGGCAGCTGTCAGCCGACACCCCGGGGCTGGCCACCGCCATCGCCATCGCACGCAGCCATCTGGAACTGGTGGCCGGGCGGGAGCTGTCCTTGTTGCGCCGGGAACTCAAGGCCACCGAGGAGGAAATAGCCTGCGCGCTGGTGCTGGTGCGGGCCTGCCACCCCCGCCCCGGGGCGACCATCAGCGGGGGCTCGGCCGAATATGTCGTGCCGGATGTATTTGTGCGCCGCACCGAGCAGGGCGGCTGGTCGGTTGAGATCAATGCGGCTACCCTGCCAAGGGTGCGCCTCAACCACGGTTACGCCAGCCTGATCGGCCGCAATGCCAGCCACGCCAGCATGCGGGCGCAGCTGCAGGAAGCGCGCTGGCTGCTCAAGAGCCTGGAGATCCGCAACGAGACCCTCATCAAGGTCTCGCGCTCCATCGTCGAGCGCCAGACCGCCTTCCTCGAAGAAGGCGACGAACAGATGCGGCCGATGATCCTCAAGGACATCGCCGAGGCGGTGGACATGCACGAGTCCACCATCTCGCGCGTGACCTCCGGCAAGTACATGCATACGCCGCGCGGGGTCTTCGAACTGCGCTATTTTTTCTCCAGCCAGGTCGAGGGCGCGGACGGTTCGGGCACCTCCTCCACGGCCATTCGCGCCAAGATCCGCAAGCTGGTCAGGGATGAATCCTCCGACAATCCCTTGAGCGATGGAAAAATTGCGGAACTGCTCTCGGCTACCGGAATCCCGGTGGCGCGCCGTACCGTCGCCAAGTACCGTGAAGGCATGGGTATCGCGCCCTCCAATGAGCGCCGCAGAACAGGTCCAAGATAATGTAAACACGTCACCAAAGAGGAGACGTCCAATGAGGCTAAACGTCAAAGGTCACCACATCGAGGTCACAGCAGCTCTACAAAGCTACGTGGAAAAGAAACTGGTGCGGATCGTCCGCCACTTCGACCAGGTGATCGATGTCCATTGCGTCCTGACCGTGGAGAAACTCGCCCAGAGGGCTGAAGCCACACTGCATGTGAGTGGCTGCGACATTCATGCCGATGCGTCGGATCCCAACATGTATGCGGCGATCGACGCCCTCAGTGACAAGCTGGATCGGCTGGTCACCAAACACAAGGAAAAACGCGGCGACCATCGCGCCAGTGAGGTGCGCGAGGCCCGTCTGTAGCGCGCAAAACACCCGTGCGCCCGGCAATACCCGGGCGCACTTGCACCGCTGCCGCGGCATGGCTAGTGTCGTGGCGTGCGCATCATCGTCATCAGTGGTCTGTCTGGCGCCGGCAAGAGCATTGCCCTGCATATGCTCGAGGATCTCGGGTATTACTGCATCGACAACATGCCCGCGGCGCTGCTGAAGCCTTTTGTATCGCACACCGTACGCAGCGCGGAAAGCAGCTACCAGCGCACCGCCGTCGGGCTGGATGCGCGCAATACGCCGCAGGAAGTGGCCACGCTTCCGGGACTGCTGGATGAACTGAAGCGCAGCGGCATTCACTGTGAACTGGTGTACCTGCAGGCCAGCGACGAGGAGCTGCTGCGACGTTATGCGGAGACCCGGCGCAAGCACCCGCTGAGTTCAGATCAGCGCGGACTGCGCGAGGCCATCCAGCTGGAACGCGAGCTGCTCACGCCCATCGCCAACGCCGCCGATCGCATCATCGACACCTCGCGCATGGGTCTGCACGATCTGCGCCACCTGGTGCACCGCACGGTCGGCCACCAGGCCGACGGCCCGCTCACGATTACCTTCGTGTCGTTCGGTTTCAAGCGCGGCATTCCCGGGGACGCGGACTTCGTATTTGATGCCCGCACCTTGCCGAATCCTTACTGGGAACCCGCGCTGCGGCATCTCACCGGTCACGATCCGGCGGTGATCGAGTTCCTGAAGGACCACCCGGCCGTGCAGCGCCTCATCGATGACATCGAACGCTTCATCACCGGGCGCATCGCCGAGTACCAGGCGACCAGCCGCGGCTATCTCACCGTCGCGGTGGGTTGCACCGGGGGCTGCCATCGCTCGGTGTACGTGGTCGAACAGTTGCTCACGCGCTTCACGTCACGTTTTCCGCAGGCGATCGCCCGCCATAACGGCCTGCCGGCCGCGTAGCGCAGCGGCGCGAAGGTCAGTACGAGCGCCCGACCAGCACGAACTCGCGCGCCGGTTCGCCGCTGAAGATACAGCGCTGATCCGTGATCGGATCCTGGGCCAGGGGCGCGTTGCGCACGGTGAGTTTAAGGCCCTTCAGCTGCTGCTCGACCTTGGCGAGGGCAGCGCCCTCCGGGCGCGCCCAGGGGACTTTGGCCCAGCCCCGGAATTCGGACACCGCGGCATCCTCGTCGCCGTCGGGATTTGCCGCCTGGCCAAAATACGCGGCCAGTGCTGTGAAGCTGCCAAGGTCGCTGCGGATATTGTCGGCCATGCGCTGCTGCGCCGCCTGGTGCAAGGCGCTGTGAACGCCGGCCAGCAGCGTCGCGACCTGTTCGATGAACTGCGCCCGTGGCAGCGCCTGGGAGAGAATCTTCTCGCCGCTGCGCAGCTGGTCGCGCCGGATATAGGTGACATTGCCCGAGGCCACATCGCGCGCGCCGATGTCGCAGATCAGGGGCACCCCGCGCTTGATCCAGGCCCAGCGCTTGTCGATGGCGCGGCCATGCTTCTTGTCCACCAGCGCCCGCACCGGTTCGCCGAAGGCCTGCACGGTGTTCAGCTGCGCCGCCAGGGCCTCGCAGAACTCCAGCACGCCGGCATCCTCGGGCTTGTCGCGCAGCATGGGGATGAGCACGATCTGGCGCGGCGCCACGATGGGCGGCAGGCGCAGGCCATCATCATCCCCATGCGTCATGACCACGCCACCGACCAGGCGCGTGGAGACGCCCCAGCTGGTGGTATGCGCGAAGGCCAGGTCGCCGGCCTCGGTCTGGAAGCGGATGCTCTGCGCCTCGGCAAAGTTGGTGCCGAGGTAGTGGGCGGTCCCGGCCTGCAGCGCCTTGCCATCCTGCATCATGGCTTCGATGGAGTAGGTATTGTCGGCCCCCGGGAAGCGCTCGTGCGCGGGCTTCTCACCGGCGATGACCGGCATGGCCAGCACCTCCTCGGCGAAGCAGCGATAGACCTCCAGCATCCGCGCCGTCTCTTCACGCGCCTCCTGCGCGCTGGCATGGGCCGTGTGCCCTTCCTGCCACAAAAACTCGGAGGTGCGCAGGAACAGCCGCGGTCGCATCTCCCAGCGCACGACATTGGCCCACTGGTTCAGCAGCAGCGGCAGGTCCCGGTGCGAGCGCACCCAGCGATGAAAGGCTGCGCCAATCACGGTCTCGGAGGTCGGCCGCACGACCAAGGGCTCCTCCAGTTTCGCGTCCGGATCGGGCTTGAGCACCCCGTCAATCATCTTCAGGCGATGGTGCGTGACCACCGCCATCTCCTTGGCGAAGCCCTCGACATGCTCGGCCTCGCGGGCGATGTAGCTCAACGGAATGAACAGCGGGAAGTAGCAGTTCTCATGTCCGCTGTCGCGGAAGCGGCGGTCCAGAAGCTCCTGCATGCGCTGCCATACCCCATAGCCCCAGGGCCGGATGATCATGCAGCCGCGCACGCCGGATTCCTCGGCGAGATCAGCCTGATCGACCACCGCCTGATACCAGGCGGCAAAGTCACCCGCGCGGGTGACGGCAAGCGCGTTTTGCATGAGATTCCCTAGCTATCGTCCGAGCCGCCTATCTTACGTGAGGCGGACCCGCGATGAGACTACCGCCGGCTGGACAATGGGCTGGCCGCTCATGAAGTCGAGCAAGGTCTCGCGCGCCTGCATGGCGTCGCGGTATCCCAGGGAGATCAGCTCGCGGGTGAAACTGGCCTCGAACATCAGATAGCTGGCCAGCTGGCTGCCGCCGGCATCCTTGGCGCCGATCACGTGCAGCAGGGTACGCAGCCCGCGCGGCATGTCCTTGACATGCCGCGCGGCGATGACGCGCGGATCGACGCTGGGGGCGAGCATCAGCGTGTCCACATGGCGCAGCACCCGCGTCTGCATCGAGGCCCCGTCCGGCAGGGTGTCGACCAGCTGATTGAACCGGTCGGTCTGCTCGACATCGGCGTAGACCTGGTCGGTGAACAGGGTGTCGAGCATGAAGCCGAAGATCTGCCCCGGCGAGGGCACCGGTTCCGGACCGTTGTCCGGCATCACACCCGCCTCGCGCCGGGCGCGCACGCCGATGATCAGCAGCCGATCCGCGCCCAGATGAATGGCCGGGCTGAGCGGGTTCAGCTGGCGCATGGAGCCATCGCCGAAATAGCTGTCGCCCAGCTTCACCGGCGGAAACAGTACCGGGATGGCGGCGCTGGCCATCAGGTGATCCAGCGCCAGCGGCTCACGGCGGCCGGCCCGCTGGGTCCTGGCCCAGTTGTTGATCTTCGGCGCGCCGTCGAAAAACGCGATCGACTGACCGGTTTGATAACAGGTGCTGCTCAGCGCCAGGCCCCGCAGGTGACCGCGCTCGATACTGGTGCGTACCCCGGCCCAGTCGATGCGGTTGGTGAGCAGCTCGCGCAGCGGGGAATTGTCCAGCAGCGAATGCGGGGTCGTGGCGACCACGCCGCCGGATATCAGGGCGGCGACCCAGCGCGCACCGGCGATCAGCATATGGCCGGTGTCCACCTTGAACACCTGGGAGACGCGGAAATTGGCCCAGACCTCGGCCAGCCCCGCGACCGCCGCGCGCCAGTGATAGGCCTGCGAGGCCAGCACACTGGCCGAGACCGCGCCGGCGGAAGTTCCGGCGATGACGGGGAAGGGATTGCGATTGCGCGGCAGCAGTTCGGTCAATGCCTGCAGCACGCCAACCTGGTAGGCGGCGCGGGCGCCGCCACCGGTGAGGACCAGCCCGACGACTGGTCGCGCGCGCATCAGGTGAGAATGACCTTGAGAATCTGCATGGAGTTGGTGCCGCCCTGCACCCCGGACAGTTCCCCCTTGGTCACGATCACCAGATCACCCTGGTGCACCAGCTCCAGCTCCAGGAGGCGAGCAAAGATGGCGTTGTAGAGAGCCTCGGCGGTGTTGCACCCCACCACATCGAACATCACCGGAAAAACGCCGCGGTACATGGTCACGCGCCGGCCGGTCGCCTCGTTGCGCGAGAACGCATAGATGGGAATGTCGGAGCGCAGGCGCGACATCCACAAAGTGGTGGCGCCCGTCTCAGTGAGGGCCACGATGGCCTTCACCTGCATGTGATTGGCCGTGTACATCACCGCCATGGCGATGGCCTCTTCGGTGCCCAGGAACATCGAGCCATCATCGCGCTGGCGCGGCCGGGCATGGCCGAACTGGTATTTCTCGGCGCCGCGGATCACATCGGCCATGGCCTCGACCGCCTTGAGCGGATAACGGCCGGTGGCGGTCTCGGCGGAGAGCATCACGGCGTCAGTGCCGTCCATCACGGCATTGGCGACGTCGGATACTTCGGCGCGGGTGGGCACCGGGTTCTGGATCATGGACTCCATCATCTGCGTGGCCGTGATCACCACCCGGTTCAGGGCCCGCGAACGGTGGATGATGGTCTTTTGCAGACTGGTCACTTCGGCGTAACCCATTTCGACGCCCAGGTCGCCGCGGGCCACCATCACCACATCGGAGGCCTCGACGATGCTGTCCAGGTTCTCGATGGCTTCGTGACGCTCGATCTTGGCGACGATGCGCGCGTCGCCACCGGCTTCGCGCACCAGGCGTCGCGCCAGCTTGATGTCGGCCGCGTCGCGGGCGAAGGAGACGGCCACGTAGTCGACCTTTTCCTCGGCCGCGAAACGGATGTCATCACGGTCCTTCTCCGAGAGCGCCGGCGCGGAAATGCCGCCGCCCTGGCGGTTCAGACCCTTGCGATCCGACAGCGGTCCGCCGACCTTCACGCGGGTCTGGATGCGCGTGCCCTCCACGGCCAGCACGTCCAGCACGATCTGCCCATCCGCCAGCAGCAGCACATCCCCGCTCACCACATCGTGCGGCAGGTTCTTGTACGCCGTGCCCACCACATTGATGTCGCCGCCCTTGGGATCAAGCGCCGTGTCGAGCGCGAAATCCGCGCCCTCCTGCAACTGGATCGGGCCATTGGCGAAACCCTCGATGCGGATCTTCGGGCCGGAAAGGTCCAGCAGCAAACCCACGCACTCCTGGGCCTTGGCGGCCGCGGCGCGCACCAGGTCCAGGCGGCGTTTCAGATCGGCGCGGGTGCCATGCGAGGCATTGAGCCGCACCACGCTCAGGCCCGCCTTCATCATGTCGATGAGCACCTTCGGGTCATCCGTCGCCGGACCCGCCGTGGCGACGATCTTGGTGCGTTTCAGGTTCCTGACGGCGACGAGAGGTTCTTGCAGGCCTTTGGGGCTTTTCACGCGCGTTCTTCCAGAATGGCGACCGCCGGCAGCGTCTTGCCCTCTACGAATTCGAGGAAAGCGCCGCCACCGGTGGAGATATAGGAAATTCCCTTTTCCACATCATACTTCTCGATGGCCGCGAGGGTATCCCCGCCGCCAGCAAGTGAAAAGGCCCTGCTGTCCGCAATCGCCCGCGCCAGGGTCCGGGTGCCGTTGCCAAACTGCTCGAATTCGAACACACCGACCGGACCGTTCCACAAAATGGTGCCGGCCTTGTGCAGTTCCAGCGCCAACTGCCGTGCCGTCTGCGGGCCAATGTCCAGGATCAGCTCCTCCGGGCGCACCTCCGCCACGGGGCGCACCTGCGCCTGCGCAGTGGCTGAGAACTCATTGGCCACGACCACATCAGTGGGCAGCGGTATCGCGGCGCCACGCGCCTGCGCCTGGTGCAGAAGCTTGCGCGCCGTATCGAGCATGTCCTTCTCGTACAGTGACCGGCCCACGGCCACGCCCGTGGCCGCCAGGAAGGTATTGGCAATGCCGCCGCCAACGATCAGCTGATCCACTTTGGACAGCAGTGACTCCAGCACCGTCAGCTTGGTGGAGACCTTGGAGCCGGCCACGATGGCCACCAGCGGCCGGGCCGGCTTATCCAGCGCCTTCTCCAGGGCTTCCAGCTCCCCCACCAGCAGCGGCCCGGCGCAGGCCACCGGCGCGAACCGCGCCACCCCATGGGTGCTCGCCTCGGCGCGATGCGCGGTGCCGAATGCGTCCATCACGAACACGTCGCACAGCGCGGCCATGGCCCGTGCCAGCTCCTGCTGGTCCTTTTTCTCGCCCTTGTTGAAGCGTACGTTTTCGCACAGCACCGCCTGCCCCGGCTGGCAGTCAAGGCCGGAGAGCCACTCCTTGCGCAAGGGTACCGTCGTGCCGAGCAGCTCGGACAGCCGCTGTGCCACCGGGGCCAGCGAGAACTGCTCGTCATAGACGCCCTCCTGCGGGCGCCCCAGATGCGACATCACGAACACCTTCGCGCCCGCCTGCATGGCCTGGCGCAGCGTCGGCAGCGCCGCCCGGATCCTGGCGTCGCTGCTCACCACGCCACCGGCCACCGGAACATTGAGGTCCTCGCGGATCAGCACCCTCTTGCCCGCAAGCTCGAGGTCCGCCATGCGGCGCAATTTCATCAGGCAGCCTTCGACCAGGCGATGGTGGTATCGAGCATGCGGTTTGAGAAACCCCACTCGTTGTCGTACCAGGCACAGACCTTCACCAGCGCGCCGCCCACCACCTTGGTCAGCGTGCCATCGAAGGTGGAGGAATGCGCATCGTGATTGAAGTCCACGGACACCAGCGGCGCCTCGGTGTAGGCCAGTACGCCCTTGAGCTCGCCCGCGGCCGCGGCGGCCTTCATCAGGCCGTTGATTTCCTCCACCGTGGTGGCGCGGGCCGCCGTGAAACTAAGATCCACCAGCGACACGTTGAGGGTGGGCACGCGCACCGCGAAGCCGTCGAGCTTGCCGTTGAGTTCGGGCAGCACCAGGCCCACCGCGGCCGCCGCGCCGGTCTTGGTCGGAATCTGCGACATGGTGGCCGAACGCGCGCGCCGCAGGTCCTTGTGGAACACGTCCGTGAGCACCTGATCATTGGTGTAGGAGTGGATCGTGGTCATGACACCGGCCACCAGACCGATGTGGGTGTGGAGCACCTTGGCCACCGGCGCCAGGCAGTTGGTGGTGCACGATGCATTGGAGATGACGGTATGGCTGGACTTGAGCACGTTGTGGTTCACGCCGTAGACCACCGTGGCGTCAACATCCTTCTCGCCCGGTGCTGAGATCACCACGCGGCGGGCGCCCCCGGCGATGTGCAGGCCCGCCTTGGCCTTGCTGGTGAACAGGCCGGTGCATTCCAGAACCGTGTCGACACCGAGCGTGCCCCAGGGAAGCTTGGCCGGATCACGTTCCGCGAGCACCCGGATGCGATCGCCGTTGACCACCATGGAATCCCCGTCGACGCTGATCTGGCCCGGGAACCGGCCGTGGGCGGTGTCGTAGCGGGTCAGATGCGCATTGGTATTCGCATCGCCCAGATCGTTGATGGCCACGATCTGAATTTCGCCGGTGCGTCCGGATTCATACAGGGCACGCAGCACATTACGTCCGATGCGGCCATATCCGTTGATGCCCACCTTGATCGCCATGTCAAATAGTCCTCTTTACTTATCAGCGTGTTAGCAGATTTCTTGGGCCGCGCACGGGCGGGGGGTGCATTCTCCCCCAGATACGGCAGGGGCGGCAATGGACATGCGCCGATCCCGTCACAGGCACGGCGCGGCCGCTCTGCTACGATGCCGCAGACAGTAAATTCGCCGCGAATTTGCCCAACATGACGCCACTTCGCCTGCTGCATTTCACCGATCTGCATCTGTCCGGAGACGAGACAGCGCTGCTGCGCGGCCAGCGGCCGGCGGCCACACTGCGGCAGACCCTGATGCAGGCATTGGCCCAGACCCAGGCGCTCGGCTGGCGCGCCGACGCCGTGGTGGTCACCGGCGATGTGGTTCACGATGATCCGCGCGGCTACGAGCTGTTTCGCCGCGAGTTCGCGGCGCTGGGCCTGCCCGTATGCTGCATCCCGGGCAACCATGATGATGCGGCGGCCATGGCGCGGGCCCTGCGCGAACCGCCGTTCGTGACCCACGGCGCGCTTGATCTTCGCGGGTGGCGCCTGGTGCTGCTCGACACCAGCGTCTCGGGACAGGACGGCGGACACCTGGCGCCCGCACAGCTGCAGCTGCTGGAACAGTCACTGGCCACGGCCAGCACTCCGGTGCTGGTGTGTCTGCACCATCATCCGGTACCCATCCACAGCGACTGGCTGGACCACATCGGCTTGGACAACGCCACGGACTTCTTCCGCATCATCGATGCGCACCGCACGGTGCGCGGGATCCTTTGGGGACATATCCACCAGTCCTTCGACGGGCTGCGCCGGGGCGTGCGGCTGCTGGCGACGCCCTCCACCTGCGCCCAGTTCCTGCCGCATTCCCACGATTTCGCCATCGACCCGCGACCCCCGGCGTTTCGCACGCTGGAGCTGTGGGCTGACGGCAGTGTGATCACTGAACTTTACTGGGTGGATTCATGCGGCACTGGTTCCTCGCACTCGGCCTCCTCGGCAGCCTGAGCGCCCAGGCGCAAAGCCCGGTGTGGGCGCTGCATGGCGCCCACAACACGGTATATCTGGCCGAGTCGGTGCACCTGCTCAAACCCGGCGACAGCGCCCTGCCCGCGGCCTTCACCCGCGCCTACGATGACTCCAGCCAACTGGTGATGGAGATGGACCTGGCGAAGCTCGACACCAGCAATGTTTCGGAGTGGATGATGGAACACGGCCGCTATCCGGAAGGCCAGTCGATGCAGCAGGCCCTGGGAGCGGATCGTTTTGCGCGCGTCGTCGCGCAGGCCACCACCCTGGGCCTGCCCCTCGAGCAACTGTCCGTACTGCGGCCGTGGGTGGTGGCACTGACGCTCACCGACCTCATGTATCTGAAACTCGGCTACGACCCCGATTCAGGCGTCGAGGAGCAGCTGGTGGCCCGGGCCCACAAGGACGGTCGTGCCACGGCCGGACTTGAAACCCTGGATGAGGAGCTCGGCCAGCTGGAGCACATGTCCCCCGAGGATCAGGCGCGCTTCCTGGAACTGACGCTGCAGGACCTCAAGGATACCGGGGATGAAACCGACCAGATGCTGAGCGCCTGGCGCAGCGGTGACAGCCGCGCGCTGGCGGCGCAGCTCTCCGATGCCTACCAGGAGTTCCCGGAGCTGTATCGGGTGCTGGTCAGCGAGCGCAATCAGCATTGGCTGCCGCAGATCAAAGGCTATCTGGCCGCGGATCACAATGTGCTGATCGTCGTGGGCGCCCTGCACGTGGTGGGCAAGGGTGGCCTTTTGGAACTGCTGCGCGGCGCCGGCATTGCCTGCACCCCGGTGCTGGCCTCCGCTGCGGCCGCCGTTCAGGCGCCGAGCAGTTCGCGCCACTGAGACACGACACGGTCCAGGGCGAAGCGCGGGTCTGGCGCAACCCGCGGGCGTGCGCCGCCGCGCCACTCACGAATGCGGTCGACGTAGGCATCAAACAGGCCGGCGCGGGCGGCGAGGCGCGCCGGCATTTGCCGCCAGCGCGGCGCCAGTGCGCCCACGGCGGCCTCATAGCAGCGATAGGCGCGCCTGACGGGCAACAGCTGCCGTGGATCGGCCACCACCTCCGCGGCGGCGCCGAAATCATGGGTCAGCACCGGGGTACCCAGCGCATGTGATTCGGCATACACCAGCCCGAAGGTCTCGGGTATGCGGAAATTGGGATGAAAGGTGCACAAGGAGCGCCGCACCTGAGCGTGCATCAAGGCCTGGGGCTGCGGCCCGAGCAGTTGCACTCCCGGCAGCGCCGTCCAGGCATCGGCCTTGTATCCCGGATTGCCCACCACCAGGCGCATGTCGGGCAGGGCGCGGCGCAGGGCGCCGAAGGCATCCAGCGCAAACGCGAGGCCCTTGTTGGGCGATGCAAAGAACACCAGCTGGCCCTCATCCACGAGGCTGCCGTCGGGCTGCAGCGCCGGATCCAGCGCATTGTATCGGGTGCACAGCGGCAGGCCTTCAAGCCCCGCCCAGCGCAGCGTATTCGACACATCCTTGCGCTGCGTGTCGGAAACACAGATGAGGGAAACCCGGGCCCTGCGCAGCAGGTCGGCCGAGCTTCGCAGGCGCCGTCCCCGCTTGCTCCCGGGTCGGATCTTGTCATGCAGCCACAGATGCAGCTGCGCCTTCGGAAACAGGTCCCTTGCCTGCGCCAGCGAGCGCGACTCCCGGATCACCACGACGTGGTCGGCCTCCAGCGGCTGGATCGGCAGGTATCGCTCCCAGGCACTGCTGCGATTGTGCTGCATCACCCAGGCGCCGAGCTGGTCGGCGATACGCATCACACTGGCCTCCGTGCCCTGCACCGCGCGTTGCTGGAATGAACGGGTGTCGTAGGGCAGCGGACTGACGGTGTCCAGAAAGACGACGCGGCTCATCGCGATCCCTGCGCAGCGAGCATCGCCAGCGCCTCCAGAACCTGCGGCATCGCATCGGTTATGCCGGCGGCGCGAACCCTGGCCAGCAACTGCCGGCGGACCTCCTCATCGGCGTGCAGAGCGGCCACCGTAGCGCTGATGGCGCCGGCCTCAAGCGGTGCCGCCAGCAGCAGCCGCCGCTCCTGGCAGCGCGCGATGTGGGCCGCCTGGTCATGGGCGATGGGCACTGCCACGCAGGCGCAGCCGCAGGCCAGCGCCTGAACCATCGTGTCCCCACCGTTGCTCACGACCAGGCGCGCGCGTCGCATCAGCTCAATCAGCTGCGCCTGGGGCAGCAGGGGCAGACACCACAGCAGGCCGCTGCCGGAGGTGGGCGCCACGCCCACCAGAATCGTCGGCAGGCCGCGCGCGGCGAGTGCCGTGGCCGCAGCGCCGATGATGTCCGGGGCCGCGCGGGCACCCGGATGTGCCGTGCCACCGCCGGGCACGACCAGCACGAAATCGCGCAGGTCCGGCAACAGCTCGGCGGCCGCGACCGCCGCAACCGGCAGCAAGGTATCCAGGAAGCGCAGCCGCGGCCCGCCGGCCACTTTGAGCTTCAGTTGTTCCAGCCAGCCCGGTTCTCCGGCAATGAAGCGCGGGTAGGCGATCCAGTGTTCGCTGAGCATCCGCATCCAGCGGAAACGAAACGCCTTGGCGCGCTGGCGCCGCCGCGAGCTGATGTAGACCACGCGCGCCCCGGCGGCATGGGCCGCACGGATCTGCGCCGTTCTGCCGGCATTGTCGAAGATCACGATGTCCGGCCGCAGTGCCGCCAGCAGCTGCAGGACCTGCGGGGTGTGCAGAGTCGCAGAGCCCGGCAGCAGGGTGGCCGGAAACGGGCACTGCGCCGCATAGGGGGCCTGCGCACTCAACACAAAATGCAGCTGTGCCTCAGGCCAGCGGCGCTGGACCGCGAGCGCAATCTCCCGCGCGCGTGCATATTCACCGAAGCCGCGCGCCGCGGAAACCGGTACCAAAAGCACTTTCATGGCGCGAGGATACCAGCCCGCCGCCGGCACCCGGCGTGCCGGCTAGCTCGATGCGGCGCTGCTGCGCGGCGTCACGTAGCGATTGCGCGTCAGGCGCTGCTCGGGCGCCAGCGCACCCAACCGCTCCAGGCGCGACTCGACGCTGGCGAGACTGCGATGGTGGTCGGCGGCAATCTGCAACAGCGGCTCGCCGCTGCGAAATGCCGCCAGCACCTGGGCGTCATCATTCGGCCCCCAGGGCCGCCCGGTATTTCTGGGCAGGCGCGCCCGGCGTCGCGAGCGGGCCTCCTCCGCCTCCAGCACCGCCAGCGCGCACAACAGCGCCCGGATCACCACCGCGTGGTGCAGCACCATGGATTTTGGAATGGCGTAGCCCGTCACCGGGTCAACGCCTTCAAGCAGGGATCTGAGGGTCGACTTTGCTGCCGCGAGTTCCATGGGCATCGCACCAGGTTGGCTGCGGATCATTCTGCGAACAATTGCTGCGGCAGGACAGCCGCAAATCTGGTGCAATTGCGCGGCAATGCGCTCATTTGCCTGGTTCCTGGGACTGCTGCTGCTGGCGCTGGCGGTCATGGCGGGCCTCACCTATCCGGTGTGGCAGCTGCTGCATCCGGTATTCGGGTTTCCCTTCCACCGGGTGGCCGACCGGCTGGGAATGCTCACCCTGGCGGTGGGCTTCTTCCTGGTCGCCCGGCGGCTGCGCCTGGCGGATCGCCAAAGCCTGGGGTATGCCCTGCCGCCACGGCGCTTCCTGCGCGAAGCCGCCATCGCCTTGGGCATCGGCGTGGCGCTCATGGCCATCATCATCGGCATCATGGTGGCGCTGCACCTGCGCCTGCTGCGTCCGGGGGTTGAGCTCAACGCCGCGGTCCTCGCCAGGATCGCGGCGCAGGGCCTGGCGCGCGGCATCGGGGTGGCACTGATAGAGGAAACCTTCCTGCGTGGCGCAATGTGGAGCGGTATCGCCCGCGAATCCGGCGCACTGGCCGCGACGCTGCTGACTTCCCTCATTTATGCCCTGACGCACTTCGTCAGCTCCTACCACGTGCCGCCGGATCAGATCGGCTGGCACAGCGGCATCGACATGCTGGCCGGCTCCTTCGGCGCCTTCGCGCGCCCCTGGGACGTGGCCGATGCCTATATCTGCCTGTTCGCCGTGGGTGTGGTACTGGCGACGGCGCGCATGCGTACCGGTAATGTGGCCGCAAGCCTGGGATTGCACGCCGGCTGGGTATGGGTGATCACCTTCGTGCGTGAAACCTCGGTGGCCGATACCGCCAATCCGTTGCATGGCCTGCTCAGCCACTTCGACGGCGTGGTGGGCTGGCTGGTATGCGCATGGGTGGTGCTGGCGGGGTTCGCCCTGGAGCGCTTCTACCGCTGGCGAGTCAGCCGCTAGGCAGCATCGGCGCGAGCCACTCGAGGCGCTGCAGGGGATCATGCTCTTCCAGGCTTTGCTGGCGCTGCGCGGCCGACAGCGGCAGCAACTCCAGCAGCCGGAAGCCCACCCACTCGGCATCATCGAAGTTACGCGGTATATGGGCGTAGGCAGGTGGCAGCTGCGGCAGCACCTCGCGCAAGGTGGCGACCAGATGCGCATGCCGCGATGGCACCGGCGCCGGCGGATGCGCCGGGCGCCAGATCACCTGTCCCACCGCCAGTCCGTCGGCCTGATCCGCGCGTCCTTCGAGACGAAATACCCGCTCGCCCAGGCACAGCAGTCCCAGCAGTCCATTTGAAAGCGCGTGGAAATCGACGATGCGGGCACTGGTTCCGGTCAGCGCCGTCTCACTGACCGCGCCCGCCTCCGAGCCGTGCAGAATGCGCACCACCCCGAAGGCCGTGCCGCTGCGCATGCAGCGGCCGACCATGTCCAGATAGCGTGGTTCGAAGACCTGCAGCTGCAACGGACCGCCGGGCAGCAACACCGTGTGCAGAGGAAAGAGCGGCAGCTCGGCCGCCACCGGGTCAGGAGCCGGAGTTGCTGCCGTCATGGGCCCCTGGCTCGCGCAACGCGCTCAACAGTTTCTCGTGCAGGCCGCCAAATCCGCCGTTGCTCATGATCAGCACGCTGTCACCGGCGAGTGCCTGCGCGCTCAAGGTAGCGGCCATGGCATCGATGCTGGCGACCGCGTGCCCGCGCCGACCCAAGTCGCGGATCAGGGGCGCGGTATCCCAGCCCAGGTCGGGCGGTGTGAAGATGAAGACTTCATCGGCCGCGGCCAGCGCGGGCGCGATGAGCTCACTGTGCACGCCCATGCGCATGGTATTGGAGCGCAGCTCGAGCACCGCCAGAATGCGCCCCTGCCCGACGCGGCGTCGCAGGCCATCCACGGTGGTGGCGATTGCCGTCGGATGGTGCGCGAAGTCATCGTACACCCGGACCCCGCGCACTTCGCCGCGCAATTGCATGCGCCGCGCAATGCCCTTGAAGCCGCGCAGCGCCGCGATGGCAGTGGCTACCGGAACCCCGGCGTGGTGCGCGGCCGCGATGGCCGCCAGCGCGTTCTCCATGTTGTGCGCGCCCATCACATCCCATTCGACGGTGCCGCGCACCGCACCGCCCTCGAGCACCTCGAAGCGCGAGTAATCGGCCGCGCCACTCGAGCCGGCGCGCCAGCGGGCCTGCAGGCCCGGGCCGCTTTGCGCACCGGAGAAGCCCTGCAGCGGCGTCCAGCAGCCCATCTTCAGGGTCTGCGCCAGGCGCTCATCACCCGCGTTCCAGATGATGCTGCCGGAACCGGGCACGGTGCGCACCAGATGATGGAACTGCCGCTGGATCGCCGCGACATCCGGATAGATGTCGGCGTGGTCAAATTCCAGATTGTTGAGCACCAGGGTGCGCGGATGGTAGTGCACGAACTTGGCGCGCTTGTCGAAAAATGCCGTGTCGTACTCGTCCGCTTCGATGACGAAGAACGGCGCGGTGCCCAGCCGTGCGCTGCTGTTGAAGTTGGCCGGCACGCCACCGATGAGAAACCCGGGCGCGAGCCCGGCGTACTCCAGTATCCAGGCCAGCAGCGAGGTGGTCGTGGTCTTGCCATGAGTGCCCGCCACCGCCAGCACCCAGCGGTCCTTGAGAACCTCGCGCGCCAGCCATTCGGGCCCCGAGGCATAGGGCAGGCCGCGATCCAGCAGCGCCTCCACCACCGGTATGCCGCGCGTCATGACATTGCCGACCACCACCACATCCGGTGCCGGATCCAGCTGCGCGGCCTCGAAGCCTTCGACCAGGTCGATCCCCAAGGCCCGCAGCTGTGTGCTCATGGGCGGGTAGACGTTGCGGTCGGAGCCTGTGACCTTGTGACCGGCCGCCTTGGCGATGGCGGCAATCCCGCCCATGAAGGTGCCGCAGATTCCCAGTATATGAACGCGCATAATGCGCACATTAACAGACAAAATCCGGACCAATTGCAACGATGATGATCACACAACGGCAGGACCTTGCAGCACTCGCCCAGCGTTTGCTGCAAGCCCCTGCCATCGCGCTGGACACCGAGTTTCTGCGCGAGCGCACCTACCGGGCGGAGCTGTGCCTGCTGCAGATCGCGGACGGCGCGGGCGCCTGGTGCGTGGATCCCCTGGCGCTGCCCGATCTCTCGCCGCTGCACGCGGCCTGCGGCGGCCCCGGCATCAAGGTCATGCATGCCTGTCGCCAGGACATCGAGGTGCTGCTGCCCGCGGCCGGTTTCGTCACACCGGTGTTTGATACGCAGATCGCCGCGGCGCTGACCGGAATGCCGGCGCAGATCGGCTATGCCGAGCTGGTACGACGTGTGACGGGCCGGGAACTGAGCAAGGCGCACACCCGGACGGACTGGTCGCGGCGCCCGCTGTCGGCAGAGCAGATCGACTACGCGCTGGATGATGTCCGCTACCTGCTGCCGATCCGCGAGCACCTGCTGCAGGAACTGACGCGCCTGGGGCGTCTGCCCTGGCTGGCGGAGGAACTGGCTGCGCTCAAGGATCCGGCCGACTACGCCGTGGATCCGCAGTCGGCATGGCTGCGGATCCGGTCCTTCAAGGCACTGGATGCCGATCGCGCGCGCCTGGCGCAGTCGCTGGCCGCCTGGCGCGAACGTCGCGCCGATGAGCGTAATCGCCCGCGCGGCTGGATTCTGGACGATGCGGTGCTGCGCGACATCGTGGTCAGGGTACCGCGCAGCTTGGAGGAGCTGGCGGGATTGGCCGACATGCAGCCCGGTTTCATCAAACACAACGGCGCCGAGATACTGGGGCTCATCGCGGCCGCCGGGATGCCGGCGGCGCTGCCGCGCCTCAACTCGCGCGGTGCGCCGGATGCCCAGAAGGCCGCGCTGTTCAAGAAACTGTCGGCGGTTCACCAGGCGGTGGCCACCGAGTTCAACCTGCCGCCGGAGATCCTCGCCACCCGGCGCGATCTGGAGCAGCTGGCCGACGGGCAGCAAGGCGCAGCGCTTATGACAGGCTGGCGACGCGAAGTCATCGGTCAACGACTGCTGGCAGCGCTATGATTGGCTGATGGACGGCAACGGCGCACAGGAAACCGATGATCCGCGGCGGCGTATTGCCGAGGAGCGGGCCTTGCGCGTTGAGGCCGAACGCGTCAGCCGCCTGAAGGACGAGTTCCTGTCCACCCTTGGGCATGAGCTGCGCGCTCCGCTGCATGCCGTGCTTGGCTGGTCACGTCTGCTGGAATCCGGACGCCTGGCACCCGAGGACGTGCAGCGCGGCGGCCAGACCATCGATCGCAACGTGCGCATACTCGCCCAGCTGGTGGATGACCTCATCGACATGAGCGGCCTGCTCAGCGGCCGTCTGCGACTGGATCCTGAAGAAACCGATCTGGCGCAGATCGTCGAAGCGGCGCTGGAGACCATGCAGGCGACGGCCGACGCCAAAGGCGTACGACTGGAAAAGAACCTGCCCTCCCAGGCCTGCCTGGTGTTCGGTGATCGGCAGCGACTGCAGCAGGTGGTGTGGAACCTGCTCAACAACGCCGTGAAGTTCACACCCCGCGGCGGACTCATCACCACCACCCTGACACGCGCCCTGGGCAACTGGGAAGTGAACGTCACCGACAGCGGCATCGGCTTGAGTCCGGCCGCGCTGAACCTGGTGTTCGACCGCTTCAGCCGCAGCGAGGAGCCGCGACGCGGTCCGCCCGGCCTGGGCTTGGGGCTGGTCATCGTCAAGCAGGTGATCGAGCTGCATGGCGGGCGGGTGTGGGCGACCAGCGCCGGGGAAGGTCATGGCGCGACTTTCGGCGCGCTGCTGCCACGGTTGGCGCCGCACGAGCCGGTGACCGACGTGGTGGCACTGGAGAGCGCCGATCTGCACGGGCTGCGGGTGCTGCTCGTCGACGACGACAAAGAAACGCTGGAACGTGCCCGTCAGAACCTGAGCAGCGCGCGGGCGCTGGTGGCCACGGCGACCAGTGCGGATTCAGCGCTGCAGGCGCTGCGTACCTTCCATGCGGATGTTCTGATCGCGGATCTGACCATGCCGGGGCGCAATGGCTACGACCTGATCCGAGCCGTGCGCGCCAAGCTCAGCGCTCAGGAGCTGCCCGCCATCGCGCTCACCGATTTTGCGCGGCCCGAGGATGCGGTGCGTGCCCACGATGCCGGGTTCCAGATGCACCTGACGCGGCCCGCCGAGTCGGACGAGCTGGTCAGCGCCGTGGCGCAACTGACGCGGCGCACCTGAGCCCGGCACTGTCGTGACAACCGTCGCCTCAGCGGTGACGGCGCGCCTTGGCCTTGCTGGACCCTTGGGACCTTGCAGCAACCGGCTTGGCCACTTTCCGTTTCGCTGACTTCCTGGCCGCGCGTTTGGGTGCTGGCTTCCTGGACGGCGGTCTTTTGGCGGCTTTGCGCGGCTTGCGCGCCGCCTTGCGGGCGGCAGGCTTGCTGCGGGGCGATTTCCGCGCCACGGGCCGGATGGCAGCGGGGCGCGCAGCCGGGGTGGCGGCGCCGCTCAGTACCGCCTCGAGCCTGGCCGTCACGACATCCAGATCGCCTTGTGCGTCGATGCGCTTCAGCAGCCCACGCTGTGCGTAGAACTGCGCCAGCGGCCGCGTCTTCTCATCGTAGACCTTGAGACGCTCGGCGACCGTTGCCTCGTTGTCGTCGGGACGCTGGAACAGATCATGCGCTGCACCGGTCTTGGGGCAGGTCTCCCCGGTTGCCGGCGGTGAGGTGAAAATGTTGAAGACGCGGCCGCAATTGCGGCAGGTGCGACGGCCGCCGATGCGGCGCACCAGCTCCTCGTTGTCGACCTGCATCAGCACGACGACATCCAGCGGCTGGCCGACCTGCTGCAGCAGCTCCTCGAGCGCCGCGGCCTGGGAAAGGTTGCGCGGAAAGCCATCCAGAATGAAGCCCCGCGCCACATCCGGCAGCGCCAGCCGTTCCCGGATCATTCCCAGGACGATCTGGTCAGCCACCAGCTTGCCGGCATCCATTGCAGACTTGGCCGCGATGCCCAGCTTGCTCTGTGCCGCAACCGCGGCACGCAGCAGGTCGCCGGTGGAGATCTGGGGAATGCCGTGGCTCGCGATGAGGCGCTGCGATTGCGTGCCCTTTCCCGAACCCGGAGGTCCCAATAATACGATGCGCATATGAACTTCCGCCCCCTGGTCGGCCTTTGGGCCGATCTTCCCTGACTTATTGAGGCTGGCCACGTTACCGGCCACGCCGGGGTTGGTCAATGAACGCTCTGAAAGGCACACGATGCTCATGATTTTGGCTATTCTTGCAAGCCCTTTTTCAGCCGCTGACGGCGACGCCAAATGACCCGAAAAACCAGCAGATCAAGCGTGCAGCGCAATGCCTTCTACGCCCAGTCGGGCGGTGTCACCGCCGTCATCAATGCCTCCGCGTGCGGTGTGATCGAAACCGCCGCGAAGCACCCGCGGCACATCGGCAAGGTCTACGCGGGCCGTCACGGCATTATCGGCGCGCTGACCGAGGATCTGATCGATGTCAGCAAGGAAAGCCGCCACACCATCCGCGGCCTCAAGTACACGCCGGCGGGCGCCTTTGGTTCGGCGCGTTTCAAACTCAAGAGCCTGGAACAGAACCGGGCCGAATACGAGCGCCTGATCGAGGTGTTCCGCGCCCATGACATCGGCTACTTTTTCTACAACGGCGGCAACGACTCCATGGACACCGCCCTCAAGGTGTCGCAGTTATCGCAGTCGCTGGGCTATCCGATCAGCTGTATCGGGGTACCAAAGACCGTTGACAACGACTTACCGCACACCGACTGCTGTCCGGGATTTGGCTCGGTGGCCAAGTACATCGCCGTGTCCACCCGCGAAGCCGCCCTGGATGTGGCATCCATGGCGCGCACCTCCACCAAGGTCTTCGTGCTGGAGGTGATGGGCCGGCATGCCGGCTGGATCGCCGCCGCCGGCGGTTTGGCCGGACGCAGGCCCGATGAGGCACCGCACATCATCCTGTTCCCCGAAATTCCCTTTGACCAGGCAGCCTTCCTGGCCAAGGTCAAAAGCAGCGTGGACAACTGCGGCTACTGCGTGGTCGTCGTCTCGGAGGGCGCGGCCTATGCGGATGGTCGCTTCCTGGCGGAGGCCGGCACCAGGGACGCCTTCGGACATTCGCAGCTCGGCGGTGTCGGCCCGGTGGTCGCCAACATGGTCAGGGAAGCCCACGGCTACAAATATCACTGGGCCGTGGCGGACTATCTGCAACGGTCGGCCCGCCACATCGCCTCCAAGGTGGATGTTGAACAGGCCTATGCCTGCGGCAAGGCTGCAGTGGAACTCGCGGTCACAGGACACAATGCCGTGATGCCCACCATCGTCCGCAAAGCCGCAAAGCCCTACCGCTGGGTCATCGGCCACGTGCCACTGGCTGAAGTTGCGAACCGGGAAAAGAAAATGCCGCGCGACTACATCAGTGCGGATGGTTTCGGCATCACCGCTGCCTGCCGCAAGTACCTGGAGCCGCTCATTGCCGGGGAAGCCTATCCGCCCTACAAGGACGGACTGCCCGATTATGTGAGGCTCAAGGGCGCCCCCGTGCGGCGCAAGCTCAAGACCGATTTCAAAGTCTGACGGTGGTCCCCGCATGCATGGCTGTGTGATATAAGTTTCGGCTGCCCGGGGCCGCCCGGGCCATACAAAACGAAGTTACGGAACCTGATCTCTTGGGGAGTTTGCAGATGGATGCCGCAAGTTGGTTGTGGATAGCGATTGCTGCCGGAGTACTGGCCGTGGTGTACGGCCTGGTTTCAGTCATGGCGATCCTGCGATTGCCGGCCGGCAATGAACGGATGCAGGAAATCGCGACGGCGATCCAGATAGGCGCGCGCGCCTACCTCAATCGTCAGTACTCGATGATTCTGATCGTTGGAATCGTACTGTTCGCGGTGCTGTGGTTTGCCCTGGACCGCTGGACCGCGATCGGCTTCGCGATCGGCGCGCTGCTGTCCGGCGCGACCGGCTTCATCGGCATGAACATCTCGGTGCGCGCCAACGTGCGTACCGCGCAGGCGGCCACCCAGGGTCTCAACGCGGCACTGTCCGTGGCGTTCCGCGGTGGCGCCATCACCGGAATGCTGGTGGTGGGCCTGGCACTGCTGGGTGTTGCCGGCTACTACGCCGCGCTGCTGCCGAATCTCGGCCAGGCCGGCGCCCTGCACTCCCTGGTGGGTCTGGCCTTCGGCGGCTCGCTGATCTCGATCTTCGCGCGCCTCGGCGGCGGCATCTTCACCAAGGGCGCCGACGTTGGCGCGGACCTGGTGGGCAAGGTCGAAGCCGGCATTCCCGAGGATGATCCACGCAACCCCGCCGTCATCGCCGACAACGTCGGTGACAATGTCGGCGACTGCGCCGGCATGGCCGCGGATCTGTTTGAGACCTACGCGGTCACCATTGTCGCCACCATGCTGCTGGGTGGACTGACCATGCACGAGGCCGGTGCCAATGGCCCGGTCTATCCGCTGGCGCTGGGCGCGGCCTCGATCGTGGCCTCGATCATCGGTACCTTCTTTGTGCGGGTCACCGGCGGCAAGATCATGAACGCCCTGTACAAGGGTGTGGTGGTGTCGGCGCTGCTGTCCGGCGTGGCCTTCTACTTCATCACCAAGAGCCTGATGCCGGACATGGCCAGCGACCTGTTCGGCTGCACCATCGTCGGCCTGGCGCTGACCGCGGCGCTGATCATCATCACCGAGTACTATACGTCCACCGAGTACAGCCCGGTGCGCAAGGTCGCCGCGGCGTCGCAGACCGGTCACGCCACCAACATCATCGCCGGCCTGGGGGTGTCGATGAAGTCTACGGCACTGCCGGTGCTGGCCGTGTGCGTCGCCATCTGGGCCGCGTTCTCCTTCGCCGGCCTCTATGGCATCGCCATCGCCGCGACAGCCATGCTTTCAATGACCGGCATGATCGTGGCGCTGGATGCCTACGGACCCATCACCGACAACGCCGGCGGCATCGCCGAGATGGCCGGCCTGCCCAAGCAGGTGCGTGACATCACCGATCCGCTGGATGCCGTGGGCAACACCACCAAGGCCGTCACCAAGGGCTACGCCATCGGTTCGGCGGGCCTGGCCGCACTGGTGCTGTTCGCCGACTACACCCACAACCTCGAGGCCGCCGGCAAGCTGCAGGTGTTCTCGCTCTCGGATCCCGCCGTGATCATCGGCCTGTTCATCGGCGGCATGGTGCCGTTCCTGTTTGGCGCCATGGCCATGGAAGCGGTGGGACGTGCCGCAGGCTCGGTGGTCGAGGAAGTGCGCCGCCAGTTCCGCACCATCAGCGGCATCATGGAGGGCACGGCCAAGCCGGACTACTCGCGCGCCGTGGACCTGCTCACCCGCGCAGCCATTCGCGAAATGATCATTCCTTCGCTGCTGCCCATACTGGTTCCCGTGGTGCTGGTGGTGCTGATGAACCTGGCGCTCGGACACGGCGCCGGCATCCGCGCCCTGGGCGGACTGCTCATCGGCACGATCGTGACCGGCCTGTTCGTCGCGATCTCCATGTGCACCGGCGGGGGTGCCTGGGACAACGCCAAGAAGTACATCGAGGAAGGCAACTTCGGCGGCAAGGGTTCGGAGGCACACAAGGCCGCGGTCACCGGTGACACGGTCGGTGATCCCTACAAGGACACCGCGGGCCCGGCCATCAATCCGCTGATCAAGATCATCAATATCGTGGCGCTGCTGCTGGTGCCGCTGCTCTAGGCAATCGCCAAAGAAGATCGCAGGGCGGCCTCAGCATGGCCGCCCTTTTTTTGTCCGCAGCAGATTGTCTCTCAGGAGTGCCCGATCTTGTCGCGGGTGAGCACCGCGCTTACCAGCTCGTTGAGCCGTGCGCAGTACTGGGCAACGGGCGGCTCAGCCCGCGCCTGACGGCGCGTGAGATCGGCGCGCACTTCCACCAGGCGCCGCTCGATGCGCTCATCCACTATCAGGGTATGGCTCAACAGGGCGCACACGCAGGAGCTGATCTCAGCATCCAGCGCACGTGCCTCGGTGCCGGCAATCTCCACGCCAACCAGCTCGGACGGACAGCCGGCATCCTTGTGCTGACGCCAAAGCCTGGCGAGCTGCATGAGCGTTTCGACCCCTTTCCCCGTGACCATTATTGAACCGCTTCGGGGTGCGGTTTTTTATACTCCCACCGGCAGGCACCCGCAACGGTTGGGCGGGATCAGAGTGTAACCAATCGTCGAATTGCCCTCGGCTTTAAGAAGCGGCGCAGCAAAGCCGCCCCTGGGGCGCCTCAGGCGGCGATCGGCAAGGGTTTGGGCCTGCCAATTGCATAGCCTTGCAGGAAATCGACGCCGATGCGGCGAACCACTTCCGCGGCGGAGGCTTCCTCCACCTGCTCAGCTATCACCTTGAACTTCAACGAACGGGCGAGTTTGATCATGGCCGTGACCATCGCCTGGTTGACGGTGTCGCGCGCCAGGTTGCGGGTGAGCGAACCGTCGATCTTAAGGTAGTCCAGCGGCAGGTTTCGCAGATTGGAGAACGAGGCGACGCCGGAGCCGAAGTCATCGATCGCGAACTGGCAGCCCATGCCGTGCAGGACACCGACGAAGCGGCGCGCGTGCTCCAGGTTGGCGATGACGGCAGCCTCGCTGATCTCAAAGCAGATCTGGGTCGGCAACGCGCCGGTGCGATCCAGGCATTCCACCACGAACTCGAGGAACTGCGGATCCCCCAGCGTCTGGGCCGAGATGTTGATTGCGATGCTGTGACGATCGGTCAGAGGGATCACGCCGCGTCCCACCGCGGTGAAGGTGGTCTGCACCACCCAGCGGTCGACCAGTCGCATCAGCTTGTGGCGTTCGGCGGCGCGCATGAATTCCGCCGGCAGCACTTCATTGCCGAACTCATCGGTCATGCGCACCAGCACTTCCATGCGTGGCCCGGTGCCATCATCGGCGTAGGCGGGCACGATGGCCTGCTGATACAGCTGGAAGCGGTTCTCCTTGAGCGCACTTTGCAGGCGCTGCAGCCACAGGATCTCGCCGGTGTGGCGCGCACGGGCCTCATCGCGCGCCGAATACACCGCAACCCGGCCGGCACCCTCTTTCTTCGCGACGTAGCAGGCGGCATCAGCCGCCGCCAGCAGTTCTTCCATGGTTCCGCTTTCGCGCGAGATTTCCACCAGGCCCACGGACACACCAATGTTGAACAGCTTGTCCTTCCAGATGAAGCGGTAGTCGCCCACCGCGCGGCAGACATCGTCGGCAATCTGCCGGGCCTTCTCCAGCGGGCAGCCCACCAGCAGCATGCCGAATTCATCCCCGCCGAGGCGGCCGACATAATCGCTGTCGCGAACCGCGTCGCGCAGCAGCTTGGCCACTTCGCGCAGCATGCTGTCGCCGGCCAGGTGGCCGCTGGTGTCGTTGACGATCTTGAAGCGGTCCAGATCGAGGTAACACAGCATGTGATGCCCATCGCCACGGTGCCCGCTGTCGATGGCCTCGGAGACTCGCCGTTCGAACTCGCCGCGATTGATGAGGCCGGTGAGCGCATCGTGCGTGGCCTGGTAGGACATCTGGCGGCTGATGCCGCGCTGTTCGGTGACATCGCGCAACAGCAGCACGGTGCCGGTCACGTCAAGCTGCGCCGATCTGATCGGCGCGGTGGAGATTTCAACGGCGCTTTCGGCGCCGCTGCGATGCGAGAGCAGCACCGCGCGGCGGCTGCTGGTGCCGGACTCCCCGGCGGGCAGTTTGATGGGGGTGCCGCCGGCGTGGTTAGGATCCTCATCCTCGACCAGTTCGACGATCTGCGACAGTGATTTGCCCACCGCGAAATCGGCATTGGTGCCCGTGAGCGTCGCCGCGGCCGAGTTCATGAACTCTATGACGCCCGCCTCGTCGGTGGTGACGATCGCATCACTCAATGACTCCAGCGCGCGCGCCCGGCGGCCGTCGCGGCGCACCTGCTCTTCCTCCTCGGGCGACATCGCGCGCAGCGTCTGCACGGTCTGCGTGGGAATGATCTCCACGCCCGTCACCAGCAGCGCCGGGGCGCCGTCGTAGTCGATAAGCGCCGAGGTGATCTCAAGGCGCGTCACCTGGCCGTTGGCGCCGGCCATCTCGATTTCATAGCGCTCGGCGGCGGGCTGGCCGGCGAGCCGATGGGTGATGTTCTCGTTGACCAGCTCGGTATATTCGGGTGGCACCAGATCGCCCAGGCGGCGCCCCACCAGGGCTTCGCGCTCCACGCCCATGAGACTGGCGAACTGCCGGTTGGCGTGCAGGATCGTATCGCGGTGTACCAGCACGGCCTCATGGATGCGATCACCGAGCTCGGCGAACAGGCGCGGCGTGCCACGATCGCGCTCCGGACCTGCGGCCGCGCGTGTCAGCAGATGATTGACCGCGGTCGCCAGCAGCGATACTTCGGCGCCGTCTCCGGACACCTCGATGCGGCCACTCATGCGTCCGCCAATGGCAATTCGCTGCACCTGTTGCGACACTTCGTCAACCGCCAGCAGTGCCCGGCGCTGCAGCAGGTACATCACTGCAAGCAGGGCCGATATCAAGCCAAGTAGCACGCACGCAAGACCGACAATGGTCATGTTTCCCCTAGTCTTTTGGGTAGTGGCGCGTTGAGTTTGTTTTCTCGCGCCGCAAGGTCCCCGATCCCTTCCCTGGCAGCATAACGCAGGATTAACCTCAACCCGCGCGCATTCACCATATGCATCATCTTTGCTGCGCGCTTGGCAGCGCAGGTGAAAAGCCGTATTTTGCAGCGGCACACACCGGGTCGGATAACATAATGGCCCGCCGACGGAGTCGATCGACAATGCAGAACGAACTTGCCCGCGAACAGATGGTTGAACAACAGGTGCGCGCGCTCGACGTGCTCGATGAGCGCGTGCTCACCACCCTGCGCAAGGTGCCGCGGGAGCAGTTTGTACCTGCCAAAGTCAAATACCTGGCATTTGCGGATACCGAGATTCCGTTGCCGCATGGTCAGCACATGCTGCGCCCAAGTCTGATCGGCAAGATACTTCAGGCCCTGGAACTGCAAGGTACCGAGCGGGTTCTGGAGGTCGGCACCGGCAGCGGCTTCATGACGGCCTGCCTGGCCATCAATGCCGCCTCGGTGCGCAGCGTCGAACTGTATCCGGACCTCGCCGAGCTGGCGCGCGCGAACCTGCGCAGCGCGGGGATCCGCAACGCCGAGGTCATCACCGCGGACGCCGCCTCGGATGAGGTCGCCTCGCCGGCGGGTCGGGCCGCGGGCAGCCCATTTGGCGGGCTGTACGATGCCGTGGTGCTGACCTGTGCCATGCCACTGCCGGATGAGCGTTTCCGCACCTTGCTCACCCAGGGCGGCCGCATGTTCGTGATCGTCGGGGAGCCCCCGGTGCAGGAGGCGCGGCTGCTGCGGCGCATGGGCGACCGGGAGTGGGAGCGAACCGTGCTGTTTGAAACCTGCATCGATTCCTTGATCAACGCGCGCCGCGCCCCGGCGTTCACGTTCTAGGGCAGCCATGGCAACCGCTCAAGCCATCCCGCAGCTCGCCGCGGCGGACCTGAAGAAGCTGGTCGACTGCCCCGGGCCGCCGCTGGTGCTGGATGTACGGGAGGATTGGGAACGCGCCGCGGCCCGGCTGCCGGGCACGCTGGATATTCCGATGGCGCAGATCCCGCAGCGTCTGTCCGAGCTGCCCCGTGACCGGGATATCGTGGTGATGTGCCATGGCGGCGTGCGCAGCCTGAAGGTCGCGCAGTTCCTGGTCCAAAACGGCTTCACCCGGGTGAGCAATCTCACCGGGGGCATCCATGCCTGGGCCTGCGACGTCGACCCCAGTATCGGCACTTACTGAACCCTTCAGGCAGCCCGCCACTCTGATTAAGCCGCAGGGCCCCGGGGCCGTGGCCGGCTGTTCAACCGGTTCCGCACCTGATATAGTGAAGTACAACACCAAATAGTTCGGCGTAAGACGCTGAAAGTAAAGGGATAAATATGAAGCATGCAATCGTTGCTGCTTGGGTCTCGCTGGCCCTGGTGGGTGTGGCGCAGGCCCGCGACCTGGTCCAGGTCTATGACGATGCGGTGCAGTTTGATCCGACGATCGCCGCCGCCAATGCGAACCGGATGGCCGCACGCGAGAACACACCGCAGGCCTTGTCCGCGCTGCTGCCCCTGGTGAACGGCACGCTCGGGATATCCCGGACCAAATCGGCGCAGGATCTGGAGGAAACCTATCCCGGTCCCAACGGCAGCGAACTGACGCTGCCGGATGACACCTCCGGCTATGCCGACGAACGTCAGTACAACGTGCAATTGCAGCAAAGCGTGTTCTCCTGGGCCAACTGGAAGACCTTGAGCCGCGCCCACAAGCAGGTGGCGCAGGCTGAAGCGGATTACAAGGCGGCGCAGGAGAGCCTGATCCAGCGCGTCGCCACGGCCTATTTCAACGTGCTGGCGGCGCAGGACACCGTCGATGCGGACCAGGCCGCTCTGACCGCGGTCACCCAGTCGCTCGAGCAGGCCAACAAGCGCTACGACGTGGGCCTGATCCCGATCACCGACGTGAAGGAGGCCCAGGCGACCCACGACCAGGACGCCGCCGCGGTGATTGAAGCCAAGCGCCAGCTCGCCAGCGTCCAGCAGGCCCTGCGCGAGATCACCGACCAGGACTATCCGACCCTGGCCAAGCCGGGTGAGGACATGGCGCTCAGCCCACCGCAGCCGGCCGATATCGATCACTGGGTCCAGCTGAGCATGGACCAGAACCTGTCGCTGCTCTCCAGCCGACTTGCGGCGGATGCGGCGCGGGACTCCGTGGAAGTCAGTCGTGCCGGCCACTTCCCCACCGTGGGCCTCACGGCCTCACGCGGCGTGCAGAACGAAACCATCAACGATAATTTTGCCCTCGGCGGACCTCCCATCAGCTCGCGCTTTCCCTTTTCGGGCTTCCAGAACACCATCGGACTGCAGGTCACGGTGCCGATTTTCCAGGGCGGACTCATTCAGTCCCAGGTTCGCCAGGCGCAGTACCAGTGGATTGCGGCCAAGGACAACATGCAGGCGGTCTCGCGCCAGACCGAGCATCTGGCCCGCGATTCATTCAACGGCCTGGTCAGCAAGATCCAGCAGGTGAACGCGTTGCGTCAGGGCCTGGAGTCCGCACAGGTGGCGCTGCGGGCCACCGAAGCCGGCTATGACGTGGGCACCCGCACGGAAGTGGAAGTGCTGGAGGGACGGCAAAGCCTGGTTCAGGCACAGGTCCTGTACTGGCAGTCGCGTTACGACTACATGAACGACGTGATCGCGCTGCGTCTGGCGGCCGGAACCCTGACCCGGGATACGCTGGTGGAATTGAACAAGCTGCTGACCGGGCTCACGGGCAGTCCGCCACCCCCCCAGCCCTAGCCTGAGGCGGGCAGCAGCGCCATCACCCGGGCACAGGATCCGCGTCCCGCGGCGACGACCTGCAGCGCCTGCACGCCCAGGCGTTGGCGGGCATCGGCATCGCGCAGCAGCGCCGTGACGGCATGCCCCAGTTCAGCCGCGTCGTGCACCACGCGCACCGCCTGGGCCGCCAGCAGCGCCTGCAGGATCTCCCGCGCATTGGCGTGACTCGGACCGGTGAGTATCGGGCGGGCGAGCGCCGCCGGCTCAAGCAGATTGTGGCCGCCGACCGCAACCAGACTGCCGCCAACAAAGGCCACATCCCCGGCCGCATAGCACTCCAGCAGCAGGCCCATCGCATCCACGAGCAGCACCTGTGTCGCAGCGGTGACCGGGTCCGCGCGCGACTGGCGCGCAAAGGGGATCTGCTCGCGCCGCAGCCACTCGGCGACCGCCTCAAAGCGCCGCGGGTGCCTCGGCACCAGCACCAGCAGTGCCTCGGGATGCGCCGCGCGCACCGCGCGATGGGCGTCCAGGACCTGCTGTTCCTCGAGGTCATGGGTGCTGCCCGCCACCCACACCGGTCGCCGGGCCGAGAGCCTCGCGCGCAGGCGTGAGCCGTTCTCAAGCACGCTGTCCGGCACGGCAAAATCGGCCTTGAGGTTGCCGGTCACCGTGATCCGCGGCGGCGGCACGCCCAGGGCGGCGAAGCGCTGCGCATCGGTCTGCGTCTGCGCGGCCACCTGCGCCACCCCCGCCAGCGCCTCGCGCAGCGCGCCACCCAGCCAGCGGTAGCGGCGCGCCGAGGCCTCAGAGATCCTGGCACTGGCCAGCACCAGCGGCACCCCGGCTGCGCCGCAGGCGCGAAACAGATTCGGCCAGATCTCGGTCTCCAGCACGATGGCCAGACGCGGCCGTACCCGCACCAGGAAGCGCCGCACCGCCCCAGGCAGGTCCAGCGGCACATAGCGCACGCTGATTCCTGAGGCCGCAAACAGTGCCTGCGCCCGCGCCAGCCCGGCCGCGGTGGTGGTGGTGACCAGCAGCGGCAGTTGCGCGTCACGCTCGCGCAGCGCCGCCACCAGAATGGCTGCCGCGTGCACCTCGCCGACCGAGGCGGCATGCAGCCACACCGGTGAGTGCAGCACCGCGCCCAGCCCGAAGCGCTGACCCAGGCCGCGCCAGGATCCGGGGTCGCGCCGGCCGCGCCACAACAGGGCCGCCAGATAGAAAGGAGCGAGCAGGTAGGAGGTGAGTCTGAAAATCACGAAACTTGCGGTGTCGGCGGCTGCTGGTAGCCATCGAGCAATCCATGCCAGTCATCTTCCGTGAAGCGCTCGGCGGACAGTCCCCAGGTGACCTTTTCCAGCGAGCGCCGCAGACGCACCAGATTGGCGTCCTGCCAGAAACCCGGCTTGCGCAGGCTGCCACGATCAAAATCGATCAGGTAGATGCGCTCGTGCGGGTCCTCGGAGCGATTGACGCTCTGACCGATGAGAATATTGTGCGCATTCAGGTCGGCGTGGCAGACCCCCAGTTCATGGAAGCGGCGCAGGCAGCGACCGATGGCGATCCAGGTCAGAAGCGACAGTGGTGCGGCATCCAATGCCTGGGCCAGCGACCACACATCCGCCAGGCGCTCGGTGATGATGTCGCCTCGATAACCGAAACCGTGCTTGCGGTAGCGCGCCGCGATCGGCGCCGGCACCGGCAATCCGGCGCGGTGCAGGTGATAGGTGAGCTGCCATTCGGCAAAGGAGCGGGTGCCCTCCTCGCCGCGCCACCAGTAGCGGTCGTGCGAGAGGCCGCTGATCAGGCCGCCGCGCCGGTAATGGCGCAGCACCCAGGCATGGTTCTGCACGCTCAGGAACCAGGCCTTGCCACGGCCGCGCGCTTCGCCGACGATCTGGCCGCGACGGGCGAGCAGCACGGGATCAAAGCTTTCGGTGGACAAATTGCCCGCGCGGGAGGCGTCGTATAGCATGGCGCCGCCGGCAATCACCTTGCGCCGGACCTCTGATCCCAGCGGCCATTTTCGATTCACACGCGCTCCATGCCGAGTCTCAACTCGACGCCGCAGAACATCTGCATACTACGACTCTCGGCCATTGGTGATACCTGCCATGTGCTGCCCGTGGTGCGCACCCTGCAGCGGGCCTGGCCCGAGGCCCGCTTCACCTGGGTGATCGGGTCACTGGAGGCCAGACTCATGGGCGCAATACCCGAGGTGGAGTTTATCACCGTCGCCAAGCGCGCCAGCCGTGCCGAGCGTGTGGCGCTGTCGCGCACCCTGCGCAGCCGCCGCTTTGATGTGCTGCTGCACATGCAGCTGGCGCTGCGCGCCAGTCTGATCGCACGACAGATCCGCGCGCCGATCAAACTCGGATTTGACTGGAGCCGCGCCCGGGAACTGCAGTGGCTGTTCACCAACCGGCGCATCGCCGCGCGCCGCCGCGAACACGTCCTGGACAGTTTTTTCGGCTTCGCCGCAGCGCTGGGCGTGGCGCAGCGGCTGTTGCGCTGGGATCTGCCGATCCGGGAAAGTGCCCGCTCAGCCGCCGCCGCCGTGATCCCCGAGGGAGTTCGCACCCTCATCATCAGCCCCTGCTCCAGCCACGCGCACCGCAACTGGAGCGCCGAACGCTATGCGGCAGTGGCCGAGCATGCCACCCGGGTGCACGGCATGCAGGTCCTGCTGTGCGGCGCGCCCAACGATGTCGAACGGCAGATGGGCGCGGCCATCCTGCACCATGCCGGCGGTACGCCGCACAATCGGGTGGGCGAGGACGACCTGCCGCAGCTGCTGGCGCTGCTGGCGCGCGCGACCGTGCTGCTGAGCCCGGATTCCGGTCCGGTGCACATGGCGACCATGGTGGGCACTCCCGTCATCGGCCTGTACGCCGCCACCAATCCGGCCCGCAGCGGACCTTACCTGTCGCGCGACTGGTGCGTGGATGCTTTCCCGCAGGCAGCTGAACGCTTTCGCGGTCGCAGTGTCGCGCAGCTGCCCTGGGCCACCAAGATCGAGGTGCCGGGCGTCATGGACCTCATTGAGGTTGCCCAGGTCACCGCGAAACTGGATGCCTTGATAAGATCCCTGACATGACAGAACTGCACGTACCGGTCTCCGCCGGGGAGCTGCTCGACAAGATCACCATCCTGAGGATCAAGAGCCAGCGCATTCAGGATGCCTCCAAGCTGGCCAATGTCCGGCTGGAACTGGATCTGCTGGAGCGCACCTGGGCGACGCTCGGCCCCGCCACCTCGGCGATCGGCGCGGATGCGCAGGCCTTGCAGGCGGTGAACGAGCAGCTGTGGGACATCGAGGACCGGATCCGTGACAAGGAGGCGGCCCACAGCTTCGATCAGGACTTCATCGAGCTGGCCCGCGCCGTATATCACCGCAACGATGAACGCGCGGCCATCAAGAAACGGATCAATGTGGCGCTCGGATCACGCATCGTCGAGGAGAAGTCCTACCAGCCCTACAGCCGCTGAAAGCCCCGCTCGCCTGACGATTCGGTGGCGCGACCGTCCTTAGACTGGTCAAACAACTCGCTATTCGAACAGCAAGGGGTCTTCAGATGGGCGGATACAAGACGCAGCAGGTCGGGGATGCAACCGAATTCACCACCACTCCGGAAACGGTACCTTATCCGATAGCCATGCTGGCGATTCCGGCGGTGCTGATGGTGCTGATCGGCTTTGCAACGGGAATCATCTACGGGATCCTGGCGTGCGGTTTCGTGTACGGCGCGGCGTACCTGCTGATGCATTCCAAACAGGCGACCCAGTATCGCCAGCCGTCCACCTTTCGCGTTTCATCGACGCTGGTCGTGGCCGGCGGCACCAGCGTACCCAAGGATGCGATCCATCGCGTCATCATCCGCAACCACGTGCTCAAGAGCGCCGAAGGCCTGATTGTCGTCGCCAACCCCAATGTCAATTCCGGCCAGTCCAACACGGTGGCGGGGATGAACTGGGCCATCAGCAAGCTCGGACCCATCTCCTATCGAGTCGATGTGGAGGCGCGCGGGGTTCCCACGACACTGGCGGGGGGCCTGACCGAGCCGGTCGCAGCCGCGATTCTTGCGGATGTCTCCAAGGTACTGCAGCTCACGCAGTAAGCGGTGGACCAAGGGGCCCGTGCCACCGCCGAATCCAACGGTGGCGCGGGCCTGCTCACCGCAACCGGCCATCAAAACGGCGGCCGCATGTTCCACTTGCCGGTGCTCTTGTCCACGTAGAACACCCCGCCTGGGATGTTGTTGTACATCGAGGCACCGAGGTTCGTTGACTCGACCTTTACGTCGAACGTGCAGTTGTAGCCCTGCGGCGTCGGATTGTCGCAGGCCTCCTTCTTGAAGAACTTGATGGTGATCGGAGCGCCCACGGGATCACCCGGCGGGTGATTCATCGCATACAGCATCGCATCCTTCATCTGCGCCTCGCTGGGTTCGGCGGCTTGAGAGTTGCCGCAGGCAGCGAGACACAGTCCGACGGCGATGCCGCATAGGGGTCTGGTTCGATTCATTACAGGAGACTCCCTGACTGACGTTGCTTGGGATGGTGAGAGGCCTTGGGTAAGACGCTGCCGGGGCTGGATTGTCAGGTGGCCTGGTCCGCTCCTGACGCCGGCGCACCGGCGCGCGTCATACTCCAAGGCGACGTATCGGTGCCGAGGGCTATCCGCTACGCTAGGGTCGGTCCAGGCTCACTGGACCTGCCAATCGCCGGGTGCTGTTTTCTGGACAAGACATTTTTCATGGAGGCCTGCCGCGACGGCGGTCAGCGGATGGATGGTGCGCTGCGGCTGCTGGATCGCAGTTACTTCGCGGTGCTGTATCGCGAAAGCGTGCGCGCGATCGGTGACCGTGATGTCGCCCGTGACCTGGTGCAGGAGACGTTCATCAAGGTATGGCAACGCTGCGCAACCTTCCGCGGTGAATCGGAACTGCTGCCCTGGGTCCGCACGATTCTGCGGCGTGTCATCCTGGATCGGCTGCGCCAGCCGCGGCATGAGGTTCCCTTGGAAGACGATGCGGGTTTGACGCCGGCGGCGATGGAGCGCATCACGCAGCTTTCCGGCGAGCAGGTCATGGTGCCTGAGGATGCCCTACGGCAGCGCCAGCTGGCGGAGGTGTTCCAGCGCTGCTGGGACCGATTCGCCCAAGCCTGCCCCGAGCATGCGGTGGTGATTTCGTGGATCGCCGAGGACGGACTGTCGCACGAGGAGATTGCCGCGCTGCTGGAACGCACACCGGGCGCAACGCGTGAATTCATCTCACAGTGCCGCAAGCGGGCGCGCAGCTATCTGGCGGAGTGGCATGCCCTCGCCTTTACCGGGGGCCGGGCCGATGGCTGACGAGGACGATCAGTGGCTCAAGGCCCTCGCGGGTCAAAGGCCGGCCGATGATCGCAGCGAACTGTCGGCGCAGGCAGCGGCGCTGCGAGCGGCGGTTCTGGCACGCAGCGTGACCGATGCCGGCGAAGTGCGGCCGACCGATCCGGATCGCGAGGCTGCCCTCATTGCGCAGGCGCTCGCATCCGGACTGTTGCCCCCCACGACCATGGCCGCGATCCGACCCGCCGCGCCTGCGCAACGGCGCCCGCTGCGCTGGGCGGCCCTGGCCGCGGCGCTCGCCTGCCTCGCCATCGGCGTTTCCTTGCAGATGCGCACCAAGACCGCCACGGTGGTTCTGCGCGGTGACAGTGCGGGGGTGGTGCACCTGCGGGTCCGCGATCCGATGGGTCTGAAGCAGGAGCTGCTGCGCGAACTCGATGCTGTGGGCGTACATGCCACGGGCTATGAGAACCTCGGCCGCCAGGGCATCGATGCGGATGTGCCCGTGCCATTGCCCGCCGCCGTGCGCGATGTTCTGCGGCGGCACGCCATCCCGCTGCCCACCGGCGGCGTCCTGCAAATCGAGATCGAATCGGACGCCGGGCCGTGAGCCGCCCGCGGGTCCTGGTCGGCCTGTGCATTGCCGCCGCGGCGCTGCGGGTGCTCGGCGCGCAGGCCTTCGATCTGCCGGCCAGTTGCGGCAAGCCTGCCGCCTCGGGCACCGCAGCCATTCCGCTGCCGGCACTGCGCAAGCGGCTGGAGGCGCTCTCCGAAACCGATCCGCGCGCGGCCGTCCAGCTGATGTGCGCAACCATTCCCCGGGTCGAACGCGAGAGCGGAGCGCACTCCACGCAGCTTGCCTGGTGGGTGGCCTCGCTGGCGATGCCGCTCATCGCCTATATGGATAAATTCCAGGAGGCGGTACCACTGCTGCAGTTCTCAGAACCGATTCTGCGCAAGGACCTCGCGCACTATCCCAACGAAGTGGCCGACCTGAACGTCGCCTATGCCTGGATCTATTTTCGACAGGGCCGGCTGGCGGACGCGGCCAACGCGTGGCAGGCGGCCCTGAAGATTCGCGAGCACACACCCGGCGAGCATCAGATCGAGTTGCAGAAGGTGCTGGTCGGGCTGGCGCAGGTGCGCTTATCGCAGCGCGACTTCCCGGCCACCCATGCGGCGCTGGATCGCGCGACCGCGATATTGAACGCAAACCAGGCGGCGGTCAGCGAGGCCGGCGCCGCGGTTGAGAACGTGCGCACCAATCTTTCACTGCGCGAGGAGGACTACGCAACCGCCCAGCTGCACGCGCAGGAGGAGATCCGAATCGAGCAGCAGCTCCCGGGAACCGAGCAGCAGCTGGTCACGGCCTATGTGCTGCTGGGATCGATTCGTTCGCGGCTTGAGGATTTCGATGGCAGCGAAGCCGCCTTGCGCCAGGCCATCAGTCTCGCGCAGTCCGATCATGGTCCCCTGCAACGGCACCTGCTGACCGCACTGAACCAGGTCGCGACCCTGCTCTACGAGCGCGACCGGCCGCGCGAGGCGCTGCCATTTGCGCAGCGCGCGCTCAAGATCGGCGAGGACAGTCTCGGTACGGATGCCCCGAAGCTGGTGGCCATCCTGCGCACCCTCGCCGAGGTCGAGCGTGCGCTGGGGGATCTGCCGCAGTCGCTGCATGAATATCAGCGCGCCGCCGCCATCATCGAACGCAGTCGCCCGGATGTGGAACCGCAGGTACTGGTGGCGCATTTCCGCGGCCTTGGCAATCTGCAGCTGGAACTCGGTGATGTGGATGCGGCACGCTCGAGCCTGGATGCCGGACTTGCCGCGGCGGGCGATGATGCAACATTGAGCGTGGAACGTGCCTATGTGCTGCTCGCGCTTGCACAAGTCTCCGACGCCACCGATCCGCAGCGCAGCCAGCGACTCGAGCAGGCCCTGGACCTGTTCAAGGCCCGGCTGCCGGCGTCCCATCCGGTTATTTTGCGTGTGATCAATGAGCTGTGTGCCGTGGAGATCGCCACTGCCGCCGCGGTGACGCCGCACTGCCAGGATGCCGGCGTATGGCTGGCGCGTGCGCGCGACGTGGAGCCCTCGCTGCGCAGCGCCGTCTACCAGAATGAAGGTGCGCTGGCTGCGCAGCGCCATGACCCAACCGGTGCGTTCGATCAGGCGCTGCAGGCGCTGGCCGCGGCCGAAGCACTGGGGACGCCAGAACCGTTGTGGCGGGCTGACCTCATGGTCGCCTCGATACTGCATGACCGCGGCGACCGCAATCTGGCGATCTTCTTCGGCAAGCAGGCCGTCAGCCAGGTGGAGCAACTGCGCGCCGGATTCACCGGCAGCGACCAACGGCTCGAGCGCCGGTTTCTCACGGACAAGGTATCGATGTACCGGAGCGTCGCCGACTGGTTGATGGAGGCGGGCCGGATCGACGAAGGCCTGGATGTGCTGCGCAGGCTCAAGGCGCAGGAGCTGTATGATTTCGAACTGCGCGCGGCCGCCATGCGTGCCGACACGCCGGTCCAATACAGCGCACAGGAGGAGCGCCTGCGGGCGCTCTACGCTGCCGCGCTGAGCAGCAGCGCCGCGCGCGGCGCCGAAGTCGCGCGCCTCGCACGACTGCGCGAAGCCGGCCGCCTCAGTCCGGCTGAACGAGCGCAGCTTGACGAGCTGCTTGCGGCCGAGGCTGCCGATGATGCCGAACGCGTCGCGCGCATCCGCCGGTTCCTCGAAGGCGGCGCGGGCGGTTCGGCGCAGCTCGATACCCGGGTACGCAGCATTCAGACCACCCGGCTCGCCAACGAACTGCGGCGCTTCGGGCCGGACACGGCGATTGCCGTATTCGTCATGACCCCGGACCACCTGCGCATCCTGGTCGCGACGCGGCGGCAGCAGCTCGAGTACCACATCACTGTCGATGAGGCAGTGCTCCAGCGCGACATCGGCCGCTTTCTCGCCGCGATCAGCCGCCGCGAGGATGCCACCGGGGCCTCTGGTGCACTGTACGACATCGTCGGCCGCCCGATCGACGAGGCGGCGCAGCGAACCCATGCCAAGCGCCTGGTGCTGTGGCTGGACGGGTCACTGCGCTACATTCCGTTTGCGGCGCTCGGCGACGGCAACCACTTCCTCGTCGACCGCTATGCGCTGCAGACCTATGCCCCGGCGGACAACTCGAGCCCGGTGCAGTCACTGCCGCGCACGCCGCTGCAGGTTCGCGGCCTGGGCGTGACCCAGGCATCAGGCGGCTTCGACGCGCTGCCCGCGATGGCCGACGAGTTGTGCGATGTGGTGCGCGGTCCCATCAACGGCCTCGCCCATGCGGGCGCGGACTGCGCCGGCCCTACCCAGGGTAACGGGGCGCTTGCGGGTGAAGGCTATGCCGACGATGCCTTCACGGAAACGCGCTTCCGGGCCGTGGTCGCCAATACCGACGCTTACTCCGTACTGCACATTGGCTCGCACTTCAGTCTGCGCCCCGGCAATACGCTGCGGTCCTTTTTGGTGCTTGGCGATGGAACACGGATGAGTTTGGAGTCAATCCGGCAGCTGAGCTTCGTCGGTATCGACCTGGTGACGCTATCGGCCTGTCAGACGGGTTTGAGCGGTGCCACTCGCGATGACGGTCGGGAAATCGAAGGGTTCAGCACCATCGTGCAGCAGCGCGGCGCGCGCCAGGTCATCGCCAGCCTGTGGGAGGTCGAGGATCGCAGCACCGCCATCCTGATGCGCGGGCTTTATAACTCACTGGCCGCCAAAGCCGATGATGGGGCGGCGGCTTTGCGCGATGCGCAGCTGGCGCTGCGCGCGGCGGTCGTGGGCGGGCAGCGGCCCTACGCGCAACCGTTCTTCTGGGCAGGGTTCGTCGCCTCGACCCGCTAGCGGCGCGGTTCAGCCTTTGAGCGTGTACTCAGCGCCGCAATAGGGGCACTTGGCCCAGCCGCTGCCCTCGATGGACAGATAGACCCGCGGATGGGAGTTCCACAGGTACATCTGCGGCATCGGGCAGGCCAGCGGCAGATCCTCGCGGGATACCTGATACTGGTTCTGGGCGTTCGGCTGGATGAGCGCTTTGGTGGTGGCGGGCATGGGGTGATTATACGCGATCCGTCGCGCCATCAGTCCACCATGGCTGCCTTCCAGATCGCGGTCACCGCGGCACGTTCGGCCAGGAACTGGTCGGCCGGGACCACGTTCGCACCACCTTCGAGCGACATGCGGTGCGTACGCTCCCGGTAGGCGCGATAGGCCCTGGTGAGGATGTCCACGCGGGCCTGCGGCACCAGATCGGCCGAGGCCACGGATTCGAGCTGGCGAATGGTGTCCGAGAACATCACCAGCGGCGGATAACGCAGCGCCCAGGCGAGGGCCCAGTACTGCGCCAGGAATTCAATGTCGGCCACGCCACCGGCGTCCTGCTTGATGTCGAACTGATCCGCTGCGCTGCGCGAGAGTTCGCGGCGCATTCGCTCGCGCATCCGCCGAACCTCCGCACGCAGACCGTCCCGTTTCACATTGTGGCGCAGCACCTGGACGCGTACCGCCTCAAAGCGCGCGCGCAGATCCGCATCGCCGGCCACGGCGCGCGCGTGCAGCAGCGCCTGATGTTCCCAGGTCCAGGCTTCCTGCTGCTGGTATTCGGTGAAGGCCGCCAGACTCGTGACCAGCAATCCGCCCTTGCCGCTGGGGCGCAGCCGCACGTCCACTTCGTAGAGCCGACCCGCCGCCGAATGCATGGTGAGCAGATGCAGGATGCGCTGGGCGAGACGCAGGAAGAACACCTGATTGTCGATGCTCTGGCCGCCCGCGGCCGCCTCGGTTTCCTGACGCTCGCCCTGCGAGTCATGCAGGAATACCAGATCCAGATCCGAACCGTAGCCCAGTTCCCGGCCACCAAGCTTGCCGTAGCCGATGACGCCGATCGCGACCGGGCGACGCCGGGATCCATCGCCGCACATCGGTACTCCCCAGCGCGCGCAGATCTGGCGCAGCGACAGGTCGACGACCCGCTGGATGATGAGTTCGGCGATCTCAGTGAGCCGGTCGCTGACCTGCATCAGTGGCAGCCGCCCGGACAGATCCGCCACCGCCACGCGAAACACGGCAGCCTGCTGAAAGTGTCGCAACGCCTCCACCTGGTGTTCGGGGTCCTGTTCCTGGAGCGGATCCACTTCCAGATCCAGCTCCTGAGTCAGCTCCTCGCGTCCGGGCAGCTTCTCGAACAATCGCGAGTCGATGAGTTCATCCAGCAGCAACGGGTTGGCCGCGATCTGCAGCACCAGGAAGTCCCCATAGCCGCAGATCTCAACCAGACGCGCCCGCGCATCGGCGCGTTCATTCAGCAAGGCGTAGTACGCCGAACGTTTGCCGATGGCCTCAACGATCCTGAGCACCCGCTCCAGCGTCGCCTCAGGAGCGGCAGCCGCAGCGATGAGGCTCAGCATCTGCGGCAGCAGCGCCTGCAGGCGGCGGCGGCCCACCGCATCCAGACGCCGCACGAAGGCCGCATCCCGCAGCTGCACCAGCCGCTGCGCGGCGGGCAGCGCATCACCCCTCCAGCCGCTGCGCTGGAGTGCCGCCGCCACGGTGGCGGCATCCTCGCTCCCCTGCTGGGGAGATTCCAGATCCACGGCCACGGCGCCCGGGGTCGCCGGCGCTGCGCCGAACACCACCGCATGAAAATGCCGGCTGACCCGATCGCGATGCGCATCCAGCTGCGCCAGCAGCGCCGGCCAATCGGGCAGATCCATGGCCGTGGCGAGAATGGCCTGTTCGGCCGGCGTCACGGGCAGCGTATGGGTCTGCTCATCGGCGCGCTGCTGCAGCCGGTTCTCGACCAGGCGCAGGAAGTCATAGGCGGCCCGCAGTTCCAGCGCCGCGCCGGGCGGCAGCAGGCGGCTGCGATCCAGCAGCGGCAGCACCTGGTACAGCGATGGGGTGCGCAGCCACGGCTCGCGCCCGCCGCGCAGCAGCTGCAGCGACTGCGCCAGGAACTCGATCTCGCGGATGCCACCCGGACCCAGCTTGATGTTGCCGGACATGTCGCGCCGTTGCACCTCGCGCTCGATCATGGCCTTCATCTCGCGCAGGCTTTCAAAGACGCCATAGTCCAGGTAGCGCCGATAGACAAATGGCCGCACCGCGCTCTCATAGATGCGGGTGTACTCCGCCTGTCCGGTCATCGCCCGCGCCTTGACCCAGGCGTAGCGTTCCCAGTGCCGGCCCTGTACCTGCAGGTAGTCCTCGAACGCGCCAAAGCTGGCGACCAGCGCGCCGCTGTCGCCGAATGGCCGCAAGCGCATGTCCACGCGAAACAGGTAGCCCTCGGGGGTGCGCGTTTCCAGCAGACGTATCACAAGCTGTCCGAGGCGTGTGAAGAAATCCTCGTTGGCGAGCGCGTCTGCGCCGTCGGTTTCACCGTGTTCAGGAAACAGGAAAACCAGATCGATGTCGGAGGAGAAATTCAGCTCCCCGCCACCGAGCTTACCCATGCCCACGACGATGAGTTCCTGGGCGACGCCGGCGGCCGAGCGCGGCACCCCGTGGCGTGGCGACAGCAGGCGCAGCGCATGCTGCTGCGCCTGCTGTATGGCGCATTGCGCAAAAGCCGACTGTTCGCGCAGGGTCTGCTCAATGGTTGCGAACCCGGCGAGGTCGCGCCAGGCGATGCGCACCATTTCACGGGTACGCCAGCGCCGGAGCGCGGCCATTAATTCTGCTTCATCTGGCTGCGCGTCGGGCGGCCATGAAGGCGCGCGCGCGGAAAGGTAGCTGACAGCATCTGGCGGAGCGGGCGTTTCCAGATCCGAACTATCGACCAGCGACTCCAGCAGCGACGGGTCGAGCGCGCAGGCCTCGGCCACGAAGCCGCTGGCCGCTTCGACCCGGGGAGCGGACTGGCGCACCCGCTGCGATGCCGACGATGGAATTCTCATGCGGCGCGCACAATAAGCTGCCGCACATCAAAAAAAAACCCCGCCGAAGCGGGGTTTGAATATTGCGCGGAAATGGGGGGTCTTGTTCCGCGTCTTTTACGGATGGGTCGTAAGCTTGGGCCACGACCCGTCCATTCGATCAACATACAATGCGTATATTACGGATTTCGTATCGCTGAACTCATTAAGAGTCCTACATGTCCATGCCGCCCATGCCGCCGCCCGGAGGCATGCCGCCATGGCCATGGTCGTCATCCTTGGGAGCCTCGGCGATCATCACTTCGGTGGTGAGCAACAGGCCCGATACCGAGGCCGAGTTCTGCAGTGCCAGACGCGTGACCTTGGTGGGATCCAGGATGCCTGCATCGATCATGTCGCCGAACTCGCCGGTGGCGGCGTTATAACCAAAGGCGCCCTTGCCTTCGCGGACCCGATTCAGGATCACGGCGGCGTCCTCGCCGGCGTTCTCCACGATTTGGCGCAGCGGCTCCTCGATGGCGCGGGCCAGGATCTTGATGCCGATGGTCTGGTCTTCGTTGGCGCCCTGCAGGTTCAGCAGTGCCTTCTGCGCGCGCACCAGGGCGACACCGCCGCCGGGCACCACGCCCTCTTCGACTGCCGCACGGGTGGCATGCAACGCGTCTTCAACGCGCGCCTTCTTCTCCTTCATCTCGATTTCGGTGGCGGCACCGACCTTGATGACGGCGACACCGCCGGAGAGCTTCGCGACGCGCTCCTGCAGTTTTTCCTTGTCGTAGTCCGAAGTGGCTTCCTCGATCTGCTGACGGATCGACTCCACGCGGCCCTTGATCTCGCTGGCCTTGCCGGCACCGTCGATGATCGTGGTGTTTTCCTTTTCCACGACGATGCGCTTGGCATCGCCAAGATCGTTGAGGGTGGCCTTCTCCAGCGCCAGACCCACTTCGTCGGAAATCACAGTGCCGCCGGTCAGGACGGCGATGTCCTGCAGCATGGCCTTGCGGCGGTCACCGAAGCCCGGAGCCTTGACGGCTGCGACCTTGAGGATGCCGCGGATATTGTTGACGACCAGGGTTGCCAGGGCTTCGCCCTCGACATCCTCGGCCACCACCAGCAACGGACGGCCGGCCTTGGCCACGCCTTCCAAGAGCGGCAGCATCTCGCGGATATTCGAGATCTTCTTGTCGACCAGCAGGATGTACGGCTTGTCCAGTTCGGCGGTCTGGTTGGCCTGGGTGTTGATGAAGTACGGCGACAGATAGCCGCGATCGAACTGCATGCCCTCGACCACGTCCAGTTCGTTGTCCAGGCCCGAGCCTTCTTCAACGGTGATGACGCCTTCCTTGCCGACCTTCTCCATCGCATCGGCGATGGTCTTGCCGATGGATTCATCGGAATTGGCCGAGATCGTGCCGACCTGGGCAATCGCCTTGGAATCCTTGCAGGGCTTGGAGAGCTTGCGCAGCTCTTCAGTGGCCACAATGACGGCCTTGTCGATGCCGCGTTTGACGTCCATCGGGTTGCGACCCGAGGAAACGGCCTTCAAACCTTCACGAATGATGGCCTGGGCCAGCACGGTGGCGGTGGTGGTGCCGTCGCCGGCTTCATCGGAAGTGTTGGACGCAACTTCCTTCACCATCTGCGCGCCCATGTTCTCGAACTTGTCCTTCAGTTCGATTTCCTTGGCGACCGAGACACCGTCCTTGGTGACGGTCGGGGCGCCAAAGCTCTTCTCGAGCACTGCGTTGCGGCCCTTGGGGCCGAGGGTCGCCTTGACGGCGTTGGCAAGGATGTTGACACCCTTGAACATGCGTTGACGTGAGTCATCGCTGAAGCGAACTTCTTTAGCTGCCATGATCTTTTATCCTAGTTGGGATGTGAGCCTGAGCAGGCTGGGGCCTTACTTGGCTTCGAGAACGGCGAGAAGGTCATCCTCTCTCATTACGATGACCTCCTGGCCGTCGATCTTGACCTCTGTTCCGCTGTATTTGCCGAACAGGATCTTGTCACCGACCTTTACGTCCAACGGACGGACGGTACCGTCTTCGAGAATCTTGCCTGTGCCGACCGCCAGTACTTTTCCCTGCACCGGCTTCTCAGCCGCAGAATCAGGGATCACGATGCCGCCCGGAGAAGTACGTTCTTCTTCGAGACGTTTCACGATGACGCGGTCATGAAGAGGACGGATCTTCATGGATATCGCTCCTTAGGAAGCTATTTAACTTAATGGGTTTGAATTCGGCAGGGCAGGTGTTAGCACTCTACCCTGACGGCTGCTAATGATAGGTATGAACAGGCAGAATACAAGCCGGACAAGAGAGTTTTTTTGGCCCCAGGAGGGCTCGTGAGGGTATTCTTATGAGCCCGCCAGCCGTCGCGCAGCACCCTGCTCTCCTGGTGCTCTGCACCTGCCCCGACGAGTCGGTGGCCCTTGATATTGCTCGGGAAGTGGTTGCACAGGGGCTGGCGGCCTGTGTGAACCGGCTGTCCCCCATTATGTCTATCTATCGCTGGGAAGGGCAGATTTGCGAGCACTCCGAGCAGCTGCTGCTGATCAAGACCACTCCGGCTCGCTACGAGGCTCTGGAAATGCGGCTTAAGGCACTTCATCCATATGAAACTCCAGAGATTATCGCCATCCCGGTGGTGGCCGGGTCGCCGCAGTACCTGGACTGGCTTGCCACCGCCACCAACCCATTGAGCGTGCCTCCAACATGACCGCCTCAGCCTTCAGCTTCCGCCGGACCGTGACCCTCGCCGCTGTGGTGCTGCTGTCCGCGATTTCCCTGGGCCCGGTGCAAAGCCAGGCGCAGACCTCGGCCGCCCAAGCCGTGACCGGCTCGCCCGGCAGCCAGGGGACGCTGACCCCGGCCGCCATCAATGCCGTTCTGAACACGACCAAGGGCTGCAACAACGAAAGCGCCCTGAAGGCAGATCAGGCCTTCCAGGTCGCGGCGGTGGCCAACGGCCCGGACAGCGTCCGCATCGACTGGCGCATAGCCGACAATTGCTACCTGTACCGCAACCGCTTCAAGGTCACGGCCGCCGGCGAGCAGCTGGGGACCCTTGCCTTGCCCGAAGGCAAGACCCACACCGATGAATTCTTCGGCACCCAGCAGATCTATGAGAACGCCGTCAGTGCCACCGTGCCGGTGGTCCGGGCGAATGCCGCCGGTGAGCGGCAGCTGACACTGGATGTCAGCTACCAGGGATGCTCGCACTCGGGTTTTTGCTACCCACCCATCACCAAGACTCTGGTCGTCACGCTGCCGCCTGCGGCCACGGCCGGTGGCGCTGCAGCCATGCCGGGCACGCTCGCCACCGCCGCACTTGGCGCCGTGCCGGCCACCCACGGCAGCTGCAACAACGCGCCCAACACTTTTCTGACCGCCGATCAGGCCTTCCAGGTGGCGGCCACGGCGGCCGGCGCGGACAGTGTTCGCATCGACTGGCATATCGCCGAGGGCTGCTATCTGTACCGCAGCCGCATCAAGGTGAAGAGCGCGAGCCCGGTACAGCTGGGAACCCTGGCGCTGCCTGAGGGCAAGAGCCAGACGGATGAATATTTCGGCACCCAGCAGATCTACGAGCATTCCCTGAGCGCCACGCTGCCGGTGGCCCGGGCCAGTGCCGCGGGTGCGCAGGATCTGGCCCTTGATGTGACCTATCAGGGCTGCGCCCATGCGGGTCTTTGTTACCCGCCGGTCACCAAGACGCTCACGGTCAGCCTGCCACCCGCTGGCGCTGCCGGCGGGAGCGCCGCCGCCGCGCCGGATGCGGCGGCGGGCGTGGGGCCTGCGCCCGGCGCTGCGAGCGGTTTCATGTCCCAGCAGGACCGGCTTGCCGGGCTGATCCGCAACGGCAATCTGCTGCTGATGATTGCCACTTTCTTCGTCTCCGGACTGGTGCTGGCATTCACCCCGTGCGTGCTGCCGATGGTCCCGATTCTCTCGGGGATCATTGCCGGTCATGGCACCAATGTCACCACTTCGCGCGCCTTCGGACTGTCGCTCAGCTACGTACTGGGCATGGCCTGTACCTATACGATCGCCGGAATCGCCGTGGCGGCCGCAGGCGCCCATGTTCAGGCACTGTTCCAGCAGACCTGGGTCATCGTGCTGTTTGCCGCGCTGTTCGTGCTGCTGTCACTGTCGATGTTCGGGGTGTACACGCTGCAGATGCCCACGGCCATCCAGACCCGGTTGACGGAAGTCAGCAGCCGCCAGGCCGCCGGTACTTTCGGCGGCGTGGCCGTCATGGGGGCGCTGTCGGCGCTCATCGTCACCACCTGTGTCGCGGCGCCGCTGGTCGCCACCTATGTGGTGATCGGGCAGAGCGGCAATATGCTGCGCGGCGCTACCGCGCTGTTCGCCTTGAGCCTGGGGATGGGGACACCGCTGCTGGTGGTTGGCGCCTCACAGGGCAAGCTGCTGCCCAAAGCGGGCCCGTGGATGGACACCATCAAGCAGCTGTTTGGCGTGATGATGCTCTGCGTCGCCGACTGGATGCTGGCTCGCGTGGTCCCCTCCGGCATGGTGCTGCTGTTGTGGGCGATTCCCGCCGCCGTGTGCGCCTGGGTGCTGTGGCGTGGCGCGCGCGGTATCCGCCAGATGCCCCTGCTGGTGCGTACCGTGGCGGTTGCGGCCGGCGCCTATGCGCTGCTCCTGATCGTGGGTTCGCGGCTGGGCGCCACCGACCCGCTGATGCCGATCCCGGCATTGGCAGGCGAGCATGCTGAATTGGCCTTCCACACCATCAAGTCAACCGGCGATCTGGATCGCGAGGTGGCGCAGGCGCAAGCCGGGGGTCATCCGGTGATGGTCGATTTCTATGCCGACTGGTGCGTATCCTGCAAGGAAATGGAGAAATACACCTTCACCGATCCGGCTGTTCAGGCGACACTCAAGAATGTGGTGCTGCTGCGCGCCAATGTCACCGCCAACGACACTCAAGACCAGGCACTGATGAAGCGCTTCGACATCATCGGACCCCCGACCATTGCCTTTTACGGGGCCGATGGTCATGAGCGCGCCCCGTATCGGGTGGTCGGCTTCATGAAGGCCCCGGAATTTGCCGCGCTCAGCCGCCGGGCGGTCAGCGATGCCACGGCCGCCACGGTCAGATCCGCCGCGGCGGGTCGCTCGTGACACCGGTAGGACGTGCAGTCCTGGCCTTCGCCCTGGTTGCAGGCGCCGGGCCGGCGGGCTTTCTCATCTATCACATGGTGTTCAATGGCAACCATCAGTTGCCACCCCGGCCCACCAGCGCGCCGCTGCCGGCGCCCGCCGCAGCGACCTCCGCGCCGCTGTCGGCGCCCACCTCGGCGCCGGAGATTCCGGCAGCGCCAACCCAGACCACCAGTACCCGCACCCCGCTGAGGGTGCCGGGGGACGTCGCGCTGCCGGACAGCTCCGGCAGGCTGCACCACCTCGCCGAATACCGCGGCCACCCCCTGGTGCTGAACTTCTGGGCGACCTGGTGTGAGCCCTGCCGGCGCGAGATCCCGCTGCTGGTAGCCTTGCATCTGGAACGCGGCGACAGCGTGCAGATCGTGGGCATCGCCGAGGACTTCCAGAAGGACGTGCTGCCCTATGCCAGGACCCAGGGCATCACCTACCCGCTGCTGATGGGGGAGAAGGACGGCCTGGCGGCCGTCAACGCCTTCGGCATGCCCACCGCGTTTCCGTTCACGATATTCGCCGACTCCGCGGGCGACATCGTGGCCGTCAAGGTCGGGGAACTGCATGCCGATGAGGCGCGGATGATCCTCGCGAAAGTCGGCGCGGTCGATGCCGGTAAACTGGGCCTGGGCGATGCCCGCGCGGGGGTTTCCATCGAGCTGAGAAACCTCGCCATTGTCCGCGCGCAGCAGGCCGCAGGCGCGGCGGGAGCCGGCGGCAGAAAGTCGTGATCTGACGCAAAATTACCGCTAAAGGTACCCAAACGCCTGCAACTTAGGGTAAATTCGCCGCGCTTTGCTTCAGTGGACGAAGGTCCGACGGCCCTATGGCGCGAATACTCCTGGTCAATGGCCCGAACCTCAACCTCCTGGGTACCCGGGAGCCGGAAATCTATGGCGCCGAGACCCTCGGCGACATCGAATCCAGGGCGGCCGCGGTGGCCAGGGAATGCGGCCATGAGCTTGCGGCCTTCCAGAGCAACGCCGAACATGAGCTGATCGGACGGATTCATCAGGCGGGTCGGGAGTCCATCGACTTCCTGATCCTCAATCCCGGCGCCTTCACTCACACCAGTGTTGCACTGCGTGATGCCATTGCTGCGGTGCGATTGCCGTTCCTGGAAGTGCACCTGAGCAATGTCCATGCCCGCGAAGCGTTCCGTCGTCAGTCCTATTTCTCGGACATTGCGGTCGGATCCATCGTGGGCCTGGGTGCCTTCGGCTACGAGCTCGCGGTGCGCGCCGTCGCCAGACTGCTGGCGCACCAGCCGGCCGGCCGGCCGTAACACGCCGGCAACTTCAAAACACAGGATTCTCAGGGGAACTTTCCGCATGGACATTCGCAAGGTCAAAAAGCTGATCGAGCTTCTGGAGGAATCCGGAATCGCGGAAATCGAGATCAAGGAAGGCGAGGAGGCCGTCCGCATCAGCCGCATGCCCACCGGTGCCTATGCGACCCACGCGCCCGCACCGGTGATGATGGCCCCGCCGGCTGCGATTGCCGCGCCGGTTGCCGCCGCAGCGGTGGAAGCCATCCCCACCAAGCCGCGCGCCAACGAACACGTCGTGACGGCACCCATGGTGGGCACCTTCTATGCCGCGGCGACGCCCGGCGCCAAGGCCTTCGTCGACATCGGAGATGAGGTCAAGGTCGGTCAGGTGCTGTGCATCATCGAGGCGATGAAGATGATGAACCAGATCGAAGCCGACAAGGCCGGCAAGGTCACTTCCGTGATGGCCCAGAACGGGGATCCGGTCGAGTTCGGTCAGCCCCTGTTCGTCATCGAATAACCCCATGCTCGAAAAACTCGTTATCGCCAATCGCGGCGAAATCGCGCTGCGCATACTGCGCGCCTGCAAGGAACTGGGCATCAAGACCGTTGCCGTGCACTCCACGGCGGACTACAGCCTCAAGCACGTACTGCTCGCCGACGAAAGCGTATGCATCGGACCGCCCGCCTCGCAGCTGAGCTATCTGAACATGCCGGCGATCATCAGCGCGGCGGAGGTCACCGACGCCGGCGCCATCCATCCAGGCTACGGCTTCCTGTCCGAGAATGCGGACTTCGCCGAACGCGTCGAGAACAGCGGCTTCATTTTCGTCGGGCCCAAGGCCGAGACCATCCGCATGATGGGCGACAAGGTCTCGGCAATCCGCATCATGAAGGGCTACGGCGTGCCCTGCGTGCCCGGCTCGGATGGCCCCTTGGGCCCTGAGGCGGATGAGAACCTGCGCGTTGCCCGCGACATCGGCTACCCCGTGATCATCAAGGCCTCAGGGGGCGGTGGCGGCCGCGGTATGCGCGTGGTGCACACCGAGGCCTCGCTGCTCAACGCCATCAATATCACCAAGGCGGAGGCGCTCGCGGCGTTCAACAACGACCAGGTCTACATGGAGAAGTTCCTGGAGCGGCCGCGGCATATCGAGTTCCAGGTGCTGGCCGACGGTCAGGGGAATGTGATTCACCTGGGCGAGCGTGACTGTTCGATGCAGCGCCGCCATCAGAAAGTCATCGAGGAAGCCCCTGCTCCTGGCATCACCGCCCGCCAGCGCAAGATCATGGGCGAGCGCTGCATCGATGCGGTGCGCGCGGTCGGCTATCGCAGCGCCGGCACTCTGGAGTTCCTGTACCAGGATGGGGAGTTCTATTTCATCGAAATGAACACCCGCATCCAGGTGGAGCACCCGGTCACCGAACTCATTACCGGAATCGATCTGGTCAAGGCGCAACTGCTGATCGCCGCCGGGGAGAAACTGCCCTACACCCAAGGCGACGTGCAGATCCGCGGTCACGCCATCGAGTGCCGCATCAATGCCGAGGATGCCAAGACCTTCATGCCCTCACCCGGGCCGATACGGCTGTGGCATCCGCCCGGTGGCCCCGGCGTGCGTATCGACAGCCACGTCTACTCCGGCTACAACGTGCCGCCCAACTACGACTCCCTGATCGGCAAGGTCATCACCCATGCGGAGACGCGCGAGGCGGCCATCGCCCGCATGAAAAACGCGCTGGGCGAAATGGTGATTGAAGGCATCAAGACCAACATCGCCCTGCATCAGGAGATCTTCAGTCACCAGGCCTTCGGCGCCGGTGGCCAGGATATCCATTATCTGGAGAGGCGCCTGGGAGTGCGTTGAGCGCGCCATGCCGTTCCTGGAACTGACCCTGGACCTGCACGGCCTGTCCGCGCCGGCGGCAGAAGAGGCCGCCTTTGATCTTGGTGCGCTGGCGGTGACGCTCACGGACAGTGGCGATGATGCCGTGCTCGAACCCGCACCCGGGGAAGTGCGGCTGTGGCCGGCGACGCGCCTGCAGGCGCTGTTCCCGGCGGCCACCGACTCCAAAATTGTGGTCGCCGCAATGGCGCTGCGGCTGGGCGCGGACCCGGATGCGATCCAGCCGCGCGTGCTGGCGGATCGGCTCTGGGAGCGCGAGTGGCTCCGGGACTTCCATGCGATGCGTTTCGGGCAGCGGCTGTGGGTGTGTCCACGCCACGAGGTGGTGGACGACCCGGACGCGGTCGTGGTGCTGCTTGATCCGGGCCTCGCATTTGGCACGGGCACCCACGCCACCACCGCCATGTGCCTGACCTGGCTGGATGGCCACGCGCCCACTGGCGCCCGGATCATCGATTTTGGCTGCGGCTCGGGCATCCTTGCCATCGCGGCCCTGAAGCTTGGGGCCGCGCGGGCCTGGTGTCATGACATCGATGCGCAGGCCCTGCTCGCCACGGCCGAGAACGCCCAGGCCAATGGTGTTGCCAAGGCAACGCAGATCTGCGAGCACGCCGCGAGCCTGCCCGCAGAGGTGGACCTGCTGCTGGCGAACATTCTTTCCGGTCCCTTGTGCGAGCTGGCCGCGACTTTCGCGGCGCGGGTGCGCCCGGGCGGCCATGTCATTCTTTCCGGCCTCATGCAGCACCAGGAGGCGGAGGTGACAGCGGCCTACGACGCATGGTTTGATACCAGCCCTATTGCAGTGCGCGAGGGTTGGGTCGCGCTGCAGGCCGTGCGCCGCACGTAGGATCGAACGCCGGTATGTTCACCGTCTGCTCCAAATGCAACCTGCGGCTCACTGTCACCGCAACCGACCTGCGCGCGGCGCAGGGCTATGTCCGTTGCGGACGCTGCCACAACGTATTCAATGCGCTGGCGGCGCTGGCGGATGACCCGGCCCGCGCCAGCGAGCACAGCTCGGGGACGGACACCCAAACGCGCGCGACGCAAAAGCCGCCGGAGCCGCCGGAGCCAGCGCCGCCCGCGGCCGAATCCCAGGACGATCCCGCCGCAACCGATACCTCGCTGGAATTCAACCCCGCATCGACCAATATCAACGAGGTGTTCATCGAAGCGGCGCCCAATGAGGGCACCGGTACTTTCGAATCCATCATCCTGGTGAGCGAGGAACCCGCCGCAGCGGAGGTGGGCGCCGAGCGGGTCATCGCCCCCCAAGCCCTGTCCACGCCGGTGCCCCCGGTGGCAACGGGCGTGACCGATGTGCACAAGATGCGCGATGCGCTGGCGGATCCGCATCTGGCGCGGCCGGCGACCCCGGAACCCGCGGCACCGCCTGCCGCCAGTGCCGAACCTGAGACCCCCGCCGAGGCCGCGCCCGCACCGCCCCTGGCGCAGGCTCGCGCCACCAAGCCGGTTGCGGAGCCTGTGGAAGTTGAAATCATCTTCACGGACGCGGCGCTGGAGCCTGCGCCGGTGGCCGATGAGGCACCGGCCGTCAACGCCGTGGCAGCGGCCGAAATCGCCACCGCGCTGCGCGCCAATGACGCACCGGCGATGCGGCCCGCACCGATGGAACTGCCCCCCATCCTCGAGCAGCCCGAGTCGCCGCCGGCACGCGTGCCGCGCTGGGCGCTCAGGGGTGTCGCGGTGGTGCTGGTCCTGTGTCTGCTGGCCCAGGTGCTGCACCATTACCGCAGCGATCTGGCCGACAGCGCCGCGCTGCACGGTCCCTTGACTGCGCTGTATCAGGATCTTGGAGCTCCGCTTGAGCCGCATTGGAACATGGCAAGCTATGAGATCCGCCAGTTGGGCGCGAATACCGATGGTGCACCGGGTACCCTTGTGGTGCGAGCCAGTATCAGCAATCGCGCCACACGCGATCAGCCCCTGCCACTGTTGCGAGTCGTGATGCAGGACCGCTTCGGCAATCGCGTCGCCGCGCGCGACCTGAAGCCCGCCGAGTACCTCGGACGCGGCGCACCGCAGGTGAGTCTTCTGGGTCCCGGCCAGCGCATCGATGTGCAGGTGGCATTGCAGGATCCAGGTCAGGTCGCCACCGGCTTTGAAATCGATGCCTGCATGCCGGGGCATGACCACACGGTGATGTGCGCCAACGACCCGGGCAGCCACTGATGCCCGCAACGATGCAGATCGGCCCCTGGCAATTGCCGGGCCGAGCGGTTCTGGCGCCCATGGCCGGTGTCACGGATCGACCGTTTCGCATCCTCGCCCGCAGGCTCGGCGCAGGATTGGCCGCATCGGAGATGCTGACCAGCGACACCAGCCTGTGGCACACGCCCAAGTCGAGGCATCGGCTGGACCATACGGGCGAACCGGAGCCGCGGGTGGTGCAGCTGGCCGGGGCCGAGCCTGCCGTCATTGCCCAGGCAGCGCGCCTGAATGTTGATCGGGGCGCGCAAATTATTGATATCAACATGGGCTGCCCCGCCAAGAAGGTCTGCGGTCGCTGCTGCGGTTCGGCGCTGCTGCGCGATGAGCCACTGGTCGCCTCCATCCTGGATGCGGTGGTGCGCGCCGTCAGCGTGCCAGTGACGCTCAAGATCCGCACCGGCTGGGACCGCGAGAGCATCAATGGCGTGCGAATTGCACGGCTGGCAGAAAGCCACGGCATTCAGTCGCTTGCCGTGCATGGACGCACGCGCGCCGACCGTTACGAGGGCGCGGCCGAGTACGACACGATCCGGGACATCAAGGCAACGGTGCGAATTCCGGTGTTCGCTAATGGAGATATTGATTCTGCGCAGAAGGCGCACGCGGTACTTGCGCACACCGGCGCCGACGGAGTAATGATCGGTCGGGCGAGCCATGGCGCACCTTGGATTTTTCGCGATGTCAACGCCCTGCTCGCCGGCGAGAAGATGCCCGATGCACTGGCGCCGCATCGGCTGCGTGATATTATTCTTGAGCATCTGGATTCGCTGTACGAGTTCTACGGCGAGGCGTCGGGGGTCCGGATCGCACGCAAACACATAAGCTGGTATTGCGACCGACTTTCCGTCCCGGAAAGTGTCCGGCGGGCATTACTGGCTGCAGGGAATACGGTCGAACAGTTCGGGCTGGCTGAGAATCACTTCCACGGGTGGGCCGAGGCAAATCGGCTCGCCTGAGCGGTGGGACGCGGTCGGGGAGCGCACATGGTAGTCAGGAAGAATGGTCGGACGCGCAGCGCGGCTGCGACAAGGTCCAACGGCAAAGAACTCCCCCTGCGCACCCATACGGAACGGGCCCTGATCGACTATTTCGCGAGTCTCAATGGCCATCGGCCCGCACATCTTTACGATCTGGTGCTGCGCGAAGTCGAGGAGCCGCTGCTGAAGGCCGTGCTCGACTACACCGAGGGCAACCAGGTGCGGGCCGCCGACATTCTGGGCATCAACCGCGGCACCCTGCGCAAGAAGCTGCGCCTGCACGGCATCGCCGGCTGATCACACTGCCACGCTGCCTGTGAAGGTGGCGGGAGAGCGACCTTCCATGCTGCAACCTGTGCGACGGGCGCTGATCTCAGTGTCCGACAAGAACGGCGTCACCGAGCTGGCGCGCGCCCTGGCCGCGCGCGGCATCGAACTGCTCTCCACCGGGGGCACTGCCCGTCTGCTGCGTAACGCGGGGCTGGCGGTGCGCGAGGTCGCCGACTACACCGGATTTCCGGAAATCATGGACGGGCGCCTCAAGACCCTGCACCCGAAAATCCATGGCGGCCTGCTGGGCCGGCGCGGCGTGGATGATGCGGTCATGGCCGAGCATGGCATCTCGCCCATCGACCTGCTGATCGTCAATCTCTACCCCTTCGCCAGCGCCGTGTCCAAGCTGCAGTGCAGCTATGAGCAGGGCATCGAGAATATCGACATCGGCGGACCTGCCATGTTGCGCGGCGCAGCGAAGAACCACGAGTTCGTGACGGTACTGGTGGAGCCTCGCGACTACCCGCGGCTGCTCGCCGAACTGCAGGCTCATGACGGCCATACCAGTTTCGAGCTGCGCGCGGCGCTGGCCGCCACCGCCTATGCGCATACCGCTCAGTACGACACCATGGTGTCGCAGTGGCTCATGCAACAGCACCATATGAGGCCGGCGAGTTTCCCGCCGACGCTGCCCTTGGTGTTTGCGAAGGTCCAGGACCTGCGCTACGGGGAGAACCCGCACCAGCAGGCCGCGTTCTACCGCCCCGCGGGGAGCTCTGCTGTGGGCATCGCCGCGGCGCGCGCGCTGCAGGGCAAGGAGCTGTCCTTTAACAATATCGCAGATGCCGACACCGCCATTCAGTGCGTGCGTCAGTTCGCCGATCCGGCCTGCGTGATCGTCAAACATGCCAATCCCTGCGGGGTTTGTCAGTCCGTCAATCTTCTGACGGCCTACGAGGCCGCTCACCGGACCGACCCGGTTTCGGCCTTTGGTGGCATCATCGCCTTCAACCGCGAACTGGACGGGACGACGGCGCGCAGCATCGTCGGGCGGCAGTTCGCCGAAGTCATCATCGCGCCGGGTTTCGCACCCGAGGCGCTCAGCGCGCTGGCACAGCGGCCCGACATCCGGGTACTCGAGCTGCCCTCGGCCATCCATCCCGAGCCCAGCGCCAGCGCCGGCGAGGTGGAGTTGCGCAGCGTCGTCGGCGGCCTTTTGGTGCAGACCACGGATGTCTCGGAACTTCTCGACAGCCTCAAGGTCGTCACGCAGCGCGCCCCGAGCGCGCAGGAGATGCTGGATCTGCGCTTTGCCTGGCGCGTATGCCAGTACGTGAAGTCCAATGCCATTGTGTTCGCGCGCGGCGGGGCCACCCTTGGTGTGGGTGCCGGCCAGATGAGTCGCGTGTACTCGACCAGGATCGCCGCGCTCAAGGCCATGGATGAGAAGCTCGAGGTCGCCGGCTCGGTCATGGCCTCGGATGCCTACTTTCCGTTTCGCGATGGGCTCGAGGCAGCCGCGAAGCTGGGCATCCAGGCGGTCATTCAGCCGGGAGGCTCCAAGCGTGATGCCGAGGTCATTGCGGCCGCCGACGAATACGGCATGGCGATGGTGTTCACCGGCGTGCGCCATTTCCGCCATTGAGGAGCCACGGGTCATGTACAAGGCATGAAGGTTCTGATCATCGGCGGCGGCGGCCGCGAACATGCCCTGGCCTGGAAATGCGCCACCGAAGCCGGGGTGACTGAAGTCCTGGTCGCGCCGGGCAATGCCGGCACCGCCGCCGAACCGCGCGTGCGCAATGTCGCGGTCGATGCCGAGGACATCGCCGGCCTGGTCAAGCTGGCCACTGCTGAAAGAATCGCTCTGACCATCGTCGGGCCGGAGGGTCCGCTGGTGGCAGGGGTCGTGGACGCTTTCGCCGCCGCCGGCCTGAAATGCTTTGGCCCCACCGCCCTTGGCGCGCGCCTGGAGGGCTCAAAGGCCTTCTGCAAGCAGTTCCTGCAGCGGCATCGCATACCGACCGCCGGCTACCGCACCTTCACGCAGGCCAGCTTCGATGAGGCCTATGTGCGCTCCCGACCCACACCCATCGTGGTGAAGGCCAGCGGTCTGGCCGCCGGCAAAGGGGTCGTGATCGTCGACAGCCATGAGGCGGCGCTGCGCGCGGCGCGCGCGATGTTCGACGGCCAGTTCGGCGGCGCCGGCACGCAAGTCGTCATCGAGGACTTCCTGCAGGGCGAGGAAGTCAGTTTCATCGTCATGGCCGATGGCAGCCATGTGCTGCCCCTGGCAACCTCGCAGGATCATAAGCGCCTGTTGGACGCGGACCTGGGTCCGAACACCGGGGGCATGGGCGCCTACTCGCCCGCACCCATCGTCACGCCGGCGCTGCACCAGCGCATCATGCGCGAAGTCATCCATCCCACCATCCGCGGCCTGGCTGCAGATGGCACGCCGTACACAGGGTTTCTGTATGCCGGCCTGATGATCGCGGCCGACGGCACCCCCAATGTGCTGGAGTACAACTGTCGCTTCGGCGATCCGGAAACCCAGCCGCTGCTGGCGCGACTGCGCTCGGATCTGACCCACCTGTGTACGGCGGCGCTGGCCGGTCGCCTGGATGGCGTGCAGGCCGAGTGGGATCCGCGCGCCGCCCTGGGTGTGGTGCTGGCCGCCGCGGGTTACCCGGACAGCGTGCACCGGGGCGATGTCATCCGCGGGCTTGATGCCGCAGCCCAGCTGCCCGGCAAGGTCTTCCATGCCGCGACCCGCAATGAGGGCAACGCGGTGCGCACCAACGGCGGCCGTGTGCTGTGCGCTGTGGGGCTGGGGGACTCGGTGCGCGCCGCTCAGCAGCAGGCCTATGCCCTGGCGCAGGTCATACGCTGGCCGGGAATGCAGTATCGAGGCGACATCGGCTATCGGGCCATCGCCCGTGAAAAACCGCGCTCTTAGGACTCAGAAGCTGGCGCGCACGAAAACCTCCGGTCCGCGCAGGCGGATGCCCACCAGTCCCGGATTGCTCATCGTCACCGAATCCAGTTTCAGACGCATCAGTGAATAGCCGACCCCGAGGGCAAGATTCGGCACCCAGCGAAACTGCACGTCGGTGTGCAGGTCCTCAAGCTCCCCGAAGGTACTGTTCAGCGAGCCTTTCATGAACTGGCCGCGGACTGTAAAGGAAAATCGGCGTGTGATGCGCACCATGCCTTCAACCGCCGGAGTCGGCAAGGCACCGGACAGGGAGGTTTCATAGTCCGCGAAGCGCGTCGGTACCTCGCCGCGTACGTCAAGGTCCATGAGGTGCACGCCCAGTCCCGCGCCCAGTTCAAAACGGTCGTTCTGGAAGATGGCGTAGGTCCAGGTGAGCCCCATGACGCGCCACTGCAGGGAGGTGCTGAGCGCATCGCCCGGACTGAACAGCTGGTTGCCGAACAGTATCGGACCGGTCAGCGTGGTGGTGCCGGACTGGTCAAGCTCGGTGAAGTCCGCCGTGATCCGGTTGCGATCCCGCAACCGGAACATGAGTTCGCCCAGGCCCTCATTCTCCGAAGGCCTGAAGCCCAGATCCCGTGCACCCGACAGCGCGGTGCCACCCAGTGGGATGCCGGGCGGATCCAGGCGCAGATCGGTCTGCGCCGCTGCATGCCAGAAGCTGGCCCGCAGCGCGAAGTGATCGGTGATGGGGCTGGGTGTCTGCGCGTCGCTGTCGAAGAAATCATCCGCCGCGTGTGCCGGTTGCCAAATCAATCCGGCGAGCAGCACGGAGCAGGCGAATGCGACTGTGGATCTCATTAGTGGCATCTTCCAACATGCCGCCTGCCTGCGCCAGAGTCGCAGCGTGGCGACGGTGCGGCGCGGGAGCCTGCACATAACGTGCAGACCCCGTACGCGACCTTCAGCGCTTCATGGCCTCGAAAAATTCGCCGTTGGACTTGGTGTCCTTCATCTTGTCCAGCAGGAATTCCACCGACGCCAGTTCATCCATGGGATGCAGCAGCTTGCGCAGGATCCACATCTTGGCCAGCTCGCCCTGGTCGGTGATGAGCTCCTCCTTGCGGGTGCCGGAGCGGTTGATGTTCACGGCCGGGAACACGCGCTTTTCGGAGATGCGCCGATCCAGATGGATTTCGCTGTTGCCGGTGCCCTTGAATTCCTCGTAGATCACGTCATCCATCTTCGAACCGGTGTCAATCAGCGCGGTGGCGAGAATCGTCAGACTGCCACCCTCTTCGATATTGCGGGCGGCGCCGAAGAAGCGCTTCGGACGCTGCAGCGCATTGGCATCGACACCGCCGGTCAGCACCTTGCCGGAGGACGGCACCACGGTGTTGTAGGCACGTGCCAGGCGCGTTATCGAATCAAGCAGAATGACCACATCCTTCTTGTGTTCGACCAGGCGCTTGGCCTTCTCGATCACCATCTCGGCCACCTGCACGTGACGGGCCGCGGGCTCATCGAAGGTGCTGGAGACCACCTCGCCCTTCACGGTGCGCTGCATCTCCGTGACCTCTTCCGGGCGCTCATCGATGAGCAGCACGATCAGGTACACCTCGGGCTGATTGGCCGTGATCGCGGTGGCGATGTTCTGCAGCAGCATCGTCTTGCCCGCTTTGGGCGGTGAAACGATCAGGCCGCGCTGACCGCGGCCGATGGGCGCTACCAGATCGATCATGCGCGCGGTCAGATCCTCGGTCGAACCGTTACCGCGCTCGAGCTTCAGACGCCGCGTCGGATGCAGCGGCGTGAGGTTCTCGAACAGCACCTTGTTACGGGAGCTGTCCGGAGAGTCGAAGTTGATCTCCCCGACCTTCAGCAGCGCGAAGTAGCGCTCGCCATCCTTCGGTGGGCGAATGAGGCCGGAGATGGTGTCACCGGTTCGCAGATTGAAGCGGCGGATCTGGCTGGGGCTGACATAGATGTCATCCGGTCCGGCCAGGTACGAACTGTCGGCGGAGCGCAGGAAGCCGAAGCCATCCTGCAGTATCTCCAGCACACCGTCGCCGTAGATGTTCTCGCCATTGCGGGCATGAGCCTTGAGGATGGCAAAGATGATGTCCTGCTTGCGCGAACGGGCCATGCTCTCCAGGCCCATCGAGTCCGCCAGCTTCACCAGGTCGGTGATCGGCTTGGACTTCAGCTCGGTGAGGTTCATGGAGTGCCGCGACTGAGTCAGTTCGGCCGCGCTTATGACCTCCCCGTCGTCACCGCCCTCGAAAACCTCGGGCTCGTGCAGCTCGTCCTGACGGCCGTTGGCCCGGTTGCCGTCGCGGTTGCCGTCCCGGTTGTTGCCGCCGTCGCGGTTGCCGTCGCGATTGCCATTGCCATGGCGGGGGCCCTTGTTCGGCCTATTGCGCCCCTGATTGCCCAGATACCCTCTCACAGATTCGATTCCCTTTTGGCTACGGTGCCCAGATTCGACTCCAGGAAGGCGGACAGCTGTGACTTCGACACAGCGCCCACTTTCTGGGCCTCCACCGACCCGTTCTTGAACAGAATGAGGGTCGGAATGCCGCGTATGCCGAAGGTTCTCGGCGTCTGCGGGTTGGCGTCGATGTCGATCTTGGCGATCTTCAGGCGGTCCTGATACTCGCCCGCGAGCTCATCGAGAATGGGGGCGATCATCTTGCAGGGGCCACACCATTCGGCCCAGAAATCCAGCAACACGGGCTTGTCGGATTTGAGTACGTCCTGGTTAAAGGTGGCATCGGTGGTGTGCACAATGTGCGAACTACTCACGCGGTTCATCCTCCATGGGAGAACTAAATGTTCAGGTTGAGGGAAGGAAATTTGAGGCTTGGGCCTGTGAAAAACAGGGGGGCTGCGGCGAAAGCCGTGCCAGAAACACCCGTTAAACGGTTACACTGTGATCTATGGTCTATATCGAATTGGGGGAAAGGAAAATTTGATGGCAGGTGGGGCCCTCTTTGGCCGCGCTCTAAGGCTGGTTTCGCCCGGTCGCGATAGAACCCCTGTCTTGAGTACCTTTTTAGCGCTTCCCAACGCCATTTTCAAGGCCCTACCCCGCAACACCATGGTTCCCATCACACAATGAGTGATCAGCCTCCCATTTCCACACGATTTGACACCCTGGGGCTGGACCCCACGCTGCTGGCGGGCATTCACGAGGCCGGCTTCACCCATGGTACGCCTATTCAGTCCCAGACCCTGCCCATAGCCCTTTTGGGCCGGGACGTGGCCGGACAGGCGCAGACCGGCACCGGCAAAACCGCAGCGTTCCTGATCGCGCTGTACAACCTGCTGCTCACCCAGCCGGCACCCCCGGGCAGGACCCCGACCTCGGTTCGTGCCCTGGTGGTCGCGCCCACTCGGGAGCTGGCGGTACAGATCCACCATGACGCTGAAATCCTCGGCAAGCACACCGGACTGCGCACCGCGGTGGTGTACGGCGGCACCGACTATGAAAAACAGCGCCGCCAGTTGAGCGAGGGTATCGATGTCCTGATCGGCACGCCCGGACGCCTGATCGATTACTTCAAGCAGCATGTGTTCGAACTGCGCCACGCCCAGGTTCTGGTGCTGGATGAAGCGGACCGCATGTTCGATCTGGGGTTCATCGCCGACATCCGCTACCTGATGCGGCGGCTGCCGCCGCCGCAGCGGCGCCTGTCGATGCTGTTCTCGGCGACGCTTTCGCAGCGGGTGCTGGAACTGGCCTATGAACACATGAACAATCCGGAGCTGGTGCGCATCGAGCCGGACAAAATGACGGTCGATCGGGTCCGGCAGATGATGTACTACCCCTCGATGGAGGAGAAGCTGCCGCTGCTGATTGCGCTGCTGCGGCAGGCCGACGCCCGCCGCACCATGATCTTCGTCAACACCAAGCGCATGGCCGAGCGGCTTGAATCGGTGCTCAACGGCAACGGTTTCCATGCCCAGGCAATAACCGGCGACGTGCCGCAGCCCAAGCGCCTGCGCTTTCTGCGCGACTTCCACAATGGCGATCTGGCGGTGCTGATCGCCACCGACGTGGCCTCGCGCGGCCTGCATATTCCCGATGTGAGTCATGTGTTCAATTTTGACCTGCCGCAGGATGCGCCCGACTACGTGCACCGTATAGGCCGCACCGCCAGGGCCGGCGCCGAAGGCGATGCCATCAGCTTCGCTTGCGAGGAGTACGCCGTGTCCCTGCCCGAGATCGAGGCCTATATCGGTCACAAGGTCCCCTACTCGGCGATCTCCCCGGAGCTGATTGCGAGCGTCAAGCTGCAACCCGGCACGCCGCGCGAACCCGGCAGCACCATCAGCCATGGCGGCCGGCGCGGGGGCGGTCGCCCGCCCGCCCGCCGGCGTCACAGTGGATCAGGCGGCCCCAGTCGCCGCCCGGGCGGCCGCTAGAGCAGGCCGGAGTCGGGTCCTGCGAGGTCGGTGAGCCGGTCCACCGCAGGCCAGGGCCCATGGTCGCGCACCGTGCCCTGGGAGTCCGGGTGGCGCAGGCCTATCACCCAGCGAATGCCGGCGGCACGCGCGGCCGCGAGCACCGGCGGACTGTCATCCACGAACAGGCTGCGCTGCGGGTCGTAAGGTTCGCTGCGCCGGATGCTTTCCCAGAACCGCGGATCCTCCTTGGGCCAGGAAAAAGTGTGCGAGCTGAACATCGCATCCAGGTAGCGCGAGACACCGATGCATTCGTCCTTGATGGCAAGCGTCTGCGGGTGGGTGTTGGTCAACAGCACCAGGCGCTTGCCATTGCGGCGCAGGGTCGCAAGGAACTGCGGCACTCCGCTCAGCCAGCGCACTTCGTGCATCACCTCGCGTTTCAGTGCGGCGACATCCAGCTCAAGCTCGCGGCTCCAGAACACCACGCTGTACCAGTCCAGGGTGCCTTCGCGTGCGCTGAAGCGCGGTGCCAGCAGCGCGCGCGCCTGCGCCACGCTGATGCCCTGCGCGCGGGCCCAGGCGCTGGGAATGACTTGACGCCAGAACCGCGTATCAAACGCCAGATCCAGCAGCGTGCCATCCAGATCCAGCAGCACTGTGTCGATGGAGGGCCAGTCTGGAGGGTCGGGGTGGCTCATTGCAGTGCGGAGCATATCGCCAATGGCGTCCGCCCACCGCCTCCGTTAAGCTATCAGGATTGAAAAGTCGCGCACACGGCCGCGAGCCGCACAATTCGACCGGCTATGGCGGATAACGAAGACAACGTCGATCGCGAACTGTTCCGCAACATCGAAAAGCTGCGTGAACTGCGCATCGCGCATCGCGATCTTGACGATGTCATCCATAGGCTCTCCATGGACATGCACATCGATGAGCTGCAGTTGAAGCGTCTGAAGAAGCGCAAACTCATGCTCAAGGACCAGATCACGATCCTCGAAAGTCAGCTCATACCCGATCTGAACGCCTGACGGGCGCCGGCTGAAACGATGGACAGCGCCAGCAGCGGAATCCGGGACTTCTTCGCCCAGCTGGCCTCGGTCCAGGTGCTGACGGAAGTCATCGCGATCGTCGTGGCCGCCGCGCTGGCGGTGGCCGGCGGGCGCTATGCGCGCCTGTGGCTGCAGCGCTCCGGACACATCGACACGCGCACCTGGCTGGGCGCCAGCCTTGAAGCCATCGTGCTGGCAGCGCCGATGTTCATCGGCATCCTGGTGCTGTTCCTGCTGCACTTTGCACTGCTTGGCTTCGGGGCGCGCGCTGATCTGCTGTACGTGGCGACGCAGCTGACCCTGGCCCTGGCGCTGGTTCGCCTGGGGACCTACGGTCTGCGCCTGATGCTGGGCCGCGAGACCTGGTTTGATGCCTGGGAAGGCCGCATCGCCGTGGCGATCTGGCTGGTCATCGCCCTTGACCTGCTTGGCTGGCTGGGAAAGATCCAGGCGACGCTTGAACACGTGCACCTGATACCGGGCCGCAACGTGTTCACGCTGTGGGAGCTGGTCAAGGGCATCGTGGTCGTCACCGTCTTCGTGTTCGTGACGACGCTGGTGGCGCGCACCGTCGAACGGCGCGTGATGCGATTGAGTTCGATCGCGCTATCGACGCGCATCGGAATCTCAAAGTTTACATATTTCGTGCTGCTGGGCATCGGCATACTGCTGGGCATCAATGCCGCGGGCGTGGATGTGACCACGCTGAATGTGCTCACCGGCGGCATCGGCATCGGTTTGGGGTTCGGCCTGCAGACCATCGCCGGCAATTTCGTCAGTGGTTTCGTGCTGTTGATCGACAAGTCCATCAAGCCCGGCGATGTCATCAGCTTCACCGGACACACCGGCACCAGCACCGAGAACTTCGGCTGGGTGCAGGAGCTGCGGGGCCGCTACGTCGTGGTTCGCGACCGCGATGGCGTGGAGACCCTGGTACCCAATCAGAATCTCATCACCAACTCGGTCATCAACTGGAGCTATTCGGATCAGCGGGTGCGGCTGCGCCTGCCGGTGATGATCAGCTACGACGATGATCCCGAGGAAGCGCTGGACGCATTGCTGGAGGCGGTCGGTGATCATCCGCGCATCCTGCGCGAACCTGCGCCGGTCTCGCGCCTGATGGCCTTCGAGGACTATGGCATGCGCCTTGAGGTGCGCTTCTGGATCGCCGATCCCATGAATGGCGTCAACAACGTGCGCTCGGACGTGAATCGCGCCATCTGGCGCGTGTTCCGGATCCATGGAATCCGCATACCCGTGGCGCAGCGCGAACTGCGCATGCTGCCGCCGACTCCCGGGCGTGACAGTACAGCGCCGCCGGAGCTTTGAGCCGCCATGCCGCTGATAGTCTCGCCAAGCCTGGTGGTGCCTGATGCCGATCTGAGCTTCAGCGCCATCCGCTCCCCCGGGCCGGGTGGCCAGAATGTGAACAAGGTGGCAAGCGCCGTGCAGATGCGCTTCGACCTGCTGAACACCCAGGCGCTGGACGGGGCCGTCAAACAGCGCCTCAGGGCGCGGGCCGGGCACCGTCTCAATGAGGACGGCACGCTGCTGATCGTGGCGCGCGCCCATCGTTCGCAGGAACGCAACCGGGCCGACGCCCTGGAACGGCTGCGCGAGCTGATCCTGGCGTCGCTTCAGGCGCCGCGCCCGCGCAAGGCCACGCGCCCTACCCGGGCGGCGAAGGAACGCCGGCTCGTTGGCAAGGCGCACCAGCAGCGCCGCAAGATTCTGCGCGGCCGGGTGCGCGGCGAGGACTGAGGCGACCGCTACGGCGTTGCCGGTTCATCCCAGCCCGGATTCATGTGATACGGAACCGCCCGCGTCAGCATCTGTATGCGCCGAATGCTGGCCCCCTCGATCCTGAACACCAGCAGCGCTTCGGTGCTCGCCGGCTGCGCCAGGGCACGCTGCGACAGCGTATGACCATCGGCCAGGTGCAGTGCGCGGGTGCCTGCCTGGTCGAGGTTCGCCCACACCACCACCGTGCCATTGTCAGGGTCGACCGCCACCACGCGCCGATGATGGATGCGGGTGATGGCGGAATAGTAGCCGCTTTGCAGCTGCTGGCGGCAACCCAGGGCCGCCAGGTTGAAGTGCCCGTCGCCGATCAGAATGCGCGGGTTGCCGCTGACCCGCGCGCCGTTCTCGACGCGCACGCAGTCATCGCTTAGCGCCACGGTAGCCCTGGCGTCCGGGTGCGCCAAGGCGTTCATCCACGCCAGGGCGATTCCGGTGAGCTGTTCGCGGCTGCCTCGCAGCCCCGTCGGGATCGGCACCAGCCAGGATGAGTCCGCGGCGCCCCGGGTATTGGTCGCATCAACTCCCGCATCGCTCCACTCCGGACCTGCGCCCTTGCGGTAGAACAGCGTCTCCACTTCACTGATGCGCCGGTCATGCACCTTCAGGCGCATGGCCATGAGCACCAGATTGTCGAACTCGCGCATGGTGCCCACAAAGGTGATCTGCTGGGTCGCGATATCGGGGTAGAACTGCTGGGCGGCCCCCACGCCGCTGGCCGTGTTCCAGAAGCCATCCCCCAGCTGCAGCTCCTGACCGTCCTCCGTGAACCGTACATGCTCATCCAGGCTCAGAAGCTTCGGATCGTGTGCCACCAGGGCCTTCAGATAGCTGTCCGCCACGCCCTGCAGGCAGGCCCGGTCGCAGCTCAGCTGCGGGTCCTGCACCGCTGCGGGCGGCGGCGCGCTCTCCGCGGCGCTGCTGGCGGCGGTCCTGGTGCGGGCGATGTTGCGCTCGCGCGTATGGCTGACCGCAGCGCGGTCGCGATCATCCTCGGTTCCGTCGGCATGGCTAAAGCGGGCCGGACCCAGGGCCAGCAGGGCAACGGCATACGCCAACAGCTTGCGATTCAGGTCCGGCATGGCCCTCTCCTAGGAATGGGTCACCTGAAGGATACTGTGACGCAGCTCCTCGTTGAGCACCACCTGAGCATCGGCGGCCACATGCATGAGGACCTCATCGAATTCCAGCTTGCCGGCACCGCTGGCGCGGATCACGCGTCGCTTGCGCAGCAGGTCGATGAAATTCTCGAACAGCGCCCGATCGAAGAATTCGGGTGAATTGAATCCATACAGCAGCGACATGCGCTGGGCCATCAGATGGCAGCGCTCTTCGAGCTGCGACTGGGTGATCTGGCCGCTGCCGGCCTGCAGCAACAGTGAGATGGCCAGGTAGTAGCGTTCGATGGTCTGGATCGTGGATTGCTGCAGCAGCGACAGCTGCATGGCCTGTGGTGAAGTCGGCGCCGATCGGCACCAGTCCCCCGCCGCATTGCGCTCGAGCAGCCCCTGCGCCTGAAGTGTCGCCAGCATCGCGTCCAGGGCCGCCGGTACGGACTCCTCGGACCATATCAGGAACAGTTCCGCGGCGATGTACGGATAGATGCGCCCGGTGAGTCGCTGTATGTCGGCATGACTCATGGCGGCGTTACCGGCAAAGGCGCACGCGATCAGCGATGGCAGTGCGAACAGGTGGACGATGTTGTTGCGATAGTAGGCCGCGAGCACCGCGGCCTCATCGCTCATCTGCACCAGATCGCCCAGCGGATGGCTGCGCCGCGTAATGACCTTCATCTCCTCACCGTAGGCGATGATCTGCTGGACCGTCAGACCGGTCACGGTCACGCGGTCACTGTACGGGCAATCGGCCAGCAGCGCCTTGAGCAGGCTCAACTGTCGCAGCAGATCCGCTTCGACCAGGGTCCGGCGCGGCGATGCCAGAAGCGCAACGGCCAGAAGGCCTATGGGGGTCACCGCGGCCGCCGCATTGATGTGGCGCATCACCTGCGCGGCGAGTTCCGCGATGGCCGCGTTCAACCACGGCAGGCGGCCCTCCTCGGCCGTCAGGCGCGTGCGCCACTGTGCGTCATGTCGCTGCAGCAGGGCATCCAGGTGGATGGGCTCGCCGATATTGACGTGTACCTTGCCGAACTTTTCCTTCAAGCGCGGCAGGGTTCGCAGAAGACCGAAGATGCTTTCCTTTTCCTTGGGCTTGCCCGAGAGCTCACCGATGTAGGTATCCGCTTCCATGATGCGTTCGTAGGCGAAATACACCGGCAGAAACACGATCGGACGTGCGGGCGAGCGCAGGAAGCCGCGCAGCGTCATGGTCAGCATGCCGGTCTTCGGGTGCAGCAGACGGCCGGTTCGGCTGCGACCGCCTTCGATGAAGTACTCGATGGAATGGCCACGCGCCATGATGGCCGCCATGTAGCTCATGAATACGACGGTGTACAGCGCGTTGCCGCGCAGGCTTCGACGTATGAAGAAGGCGCCGCCCTTGCGCAGATAGCGACCGACCAGGGGCATGTTGAGATTGAGGCCCGCGGCGATGTGCGGAATGGCGTAGCCGTTGCGGTATATGACGTACGAGAGCAGCAGGTAGTCCATATGGCTGCGGTGGCAGGGCACATAGATGATTTCCTGGCCGTCGGCGACCTTGGCCAGCGTCTCGGCGTTGCCGAAGTCCACGCCATCATAGATGCGGGTCCACAGCCAGCTGAACACCCGCTCCAGGAAGCGTACGAAGGCCGGGGAATAATTGGCGGCGATCTCATAGGCGAGCTTGCGGGCGCGTATCAGGCCCTGGCGGCGCGTGATCTTCTTTTCGCGCACCTCCTGGGCCACGGCGGCGCGCACCGCCCGGGTGCGCAGGATGCGGCCGACGATGGTGCGTCGGTGTGACAGGTCCGGGCCGATGCGCGCGGCGCGCTGGCGCGCATAGCGCACGCGCAACGCTCGGGCCACGCGCCGGCATTGCACCACGGTCGGGGCATCCCCGCCCAGCAGGCTGCGCAGCGATACCGGTTCGTCGATCTCCAGCAGCGTGTTGCGGCCGTTGAAGATCACCTGGAAGAACCGTCGCACCCGCGAGGTGATGACCCAGTCATCCACCAGCAGCAGGCGGAACCATGACGCCTCGCGCTGTGGCGCGCGGCCCCAGAATACGGCCGCCGGCACCAGATCCACGTCCGCGGCGGGATCCGTGCGCAGCAGGTCCACCAGCTTCGCCAGTATGGGCGGGGGCCGCCGGTCCAGCGGCTCGGCGCCCAGGCCGCCGCGCGGATTCAAGTAGAAATACGAGCGCAGGTCACCGCCATGACCCAGCAGCCGCTTGCGCGGTCGGGGCAGCTTCAGTTTCACGCAGGCGCTGCTGAGGACGGCGAAGTCGGTGAAGCTGCGGTGCTCCATGACATAGCAGACCGGCCGGCCGCGGCCCAGCAGGCGTGCCGCGGCATCCGTTGGCAACGTTGTGAAGCGAACCCACAGCGTGAGGATCCGTCGCAGCAGCCAGGCCATCGCCTATTCGCCTGAAGCCGGCATGTCCAATGAGATCAGGAAATACTCGAACAGGTAGCGGATCATGTTCATCTGGCTGTGCAGGCGATGATCATCGTGTAGCAGGTGCAGGGAGGCGCCGTAGTCGCGCGCAAAGCGGGCGCTGTCCTCGTAGGACACCACCTCATCGCCCCAGCCATGGACCACCATGGTCGGGCAATCGAGCACGCCCTTGCGCAAGGGCGGCAGGCCCTCACCATAGATCGCCGGTGCCATCAGGAACACCCCGCGGGCATGCAGGTGCGAGGCGGCCGCAACCGACACATAGGCGCCCAGACTCGAGCCCACCAGCACCAGTTCGCCCTCCAGGTCCTTGCAGAAATCCATCAGGTGCGCCAGGCGCGCCTGTGGCGCATCGATGCCTCGGTAATCGACGGACTCGGGCTCGTAGCCTTCGGCGCGCGCGGTATCGGCGAGCACGGTGATCTTGCGACCCCAGGGGCCGCTTTGCTGTCCATGCGAGAACACTACGTAGCGATTGCTCACGGTTGACTATCTTATACCGCCTGAATGCGCGTCGATGATGCAACCTTTAGCCGTTCAGGATCGCGGTCTCGATTTCCCAATCGACACGCCGCGGCGAGGCCGCCTGTCGGTTGATGTTCACGGGACGTACCCGGCTACCGGACGGATGATGGGTGACCAGCCAGCACTGCAGCACGCCGGGCTGTTGCAACGCATAGCCGAACAGCAGATTGACCGCGCCCGTGGCGATGGTGCTCGCACGATTGACGCGCTCATCCCACACCACCAGACAGCAGTCCTTGAAATCGCCGATGGCGAATGCGCCATCCAGGCGCAGGCCCTCCAGGAACTCCTGGACCTGCAGGCCGGCGCGCTCCCAGGTCGGCATTGAATTCGGTGCCGTGAGCACCCAGCGGGTGCCGCGTTCGACGCTGTTGGCCAGATTCAGCGCCAGACGGTGCGCGGCCAGATACCGTCCTTCGGCCGAAGCCGATACCCCGCAGGCGAGCGTGCAGCTGTGGGCGCGGCGCAGCGGACCCGGACGCATGGGTTCGAGGGTGTTGACACCTGCCTGCGCCAGCCGCTCGCTGTGCTCGGCCTGCAGCATCACCGTCGGGCGCAGCATCGGCCTAAGCGCCGCTTCGGGCTCCGGCATGCGCAGCGCCGGTGCATGGGTGTAGTCGCTGCGCGCCAGCATCGCCGCCGCCGCCGCCCCCGGCGCGAACGCCGCCATGCGGTTGCGCAGGCGGTCCAACGCCAGCAGTCGCGGGAAGAACATGGCCGCGTTGTCACTGCGAAACGGCCAGGCGGCGAGCCCATCCAGTGCGTCCTGCGCCTGCGCCCAAACTTGCGGCGGATCCACTATCTGCAGCGCGCGACGCTCGCGACAGAAGCGCGCCGCCACCAGCAGCGTGCTCATGCCCAGATCCTGATCGCGCGTCAGCGGCGGGATGTACAGCATGTCGAAGGGCAGGTCCGGACCCAGGGCGAAGATGCCGGTGCGACGCGGCAGCGAGCCTATGATGTCGTAGTCGGACAACGGACCACCGTCATCGCCATCGGCATTGGCGCCCACGTAGCCGATCACCACTCCGGTCGGCCCCACGCCGGTCAGATCCGGGCGCTGCTGCGGCACGCTGCCGCTGACCCTGGCCAGGGTTGAGGATTGCAGCACGTCGGCCACGAAGCGCGCGCTGCCTGGCTCCATGGACAGATTGCGCAGGATCTCCTGCTCCTGCACCTGCTCTGAGCCCGGCTGCGCGAGCCGCTGCACGATGAGATTGAAGCGATCGTCCGCGCTGATGCCATCGTAGTCGACGGCGGCTCGCAGGTACTCGCGCGATCCTGGATTGACCGCCGTCAGGTGCAGCGCGTCGAGGCCGGCCGGGAGCGTCAGCGTCGAGCCGCGTGCGCCGTTGATGGCGCGCACGATGATGGCTTCGCGGCCACCGTTTTCAAAAAACTGCTCGATCGCATAGGAGAGCGGGGAGGGCTGCCACAGGCCGCCGAAGATCTGCTGGTAGTCGGTGAAGTTTCTGATCCGTACCGGCTTGGCGACCGGACCTTTGAGAGTGCGGCCGACGAAGGCGGTGATGCCTGCGGGAACGCGCTCTATGGCGCGCCCGGGCCCGGGAACGATCCTTGGATCGGCTTCTGAAACTCCGCGCACGGTCACCCGCACCTCACGCGACCGGCGCAACTCTAACAGGTTTCCGCAGCAGCGGGCTTCTAACCCCCCGTCTTGTGGGCGCCGGGTGCGGGGACCAGGTGATCCTGGGGATCCGAATCGCCCATGATCTGGTCGAAGGTCTTCTCATCCACCGGCAGGTCAGTCTTGCCGTCCCAGGAAGCACCCGCCGGCAGCTGGTTGGCCACCATCGTGGCGCCGGCGAGCACCTTGTCGACGCTGGCATCGTTGAGGGTCACCGGCACTATCAGACCGCGCGGCGCATGCGCCAGCTGCGTCACCAGGTCCCAGTCGACGGCCTCACCTCGGGTCTTAAGCTCCTTCTGCACCGGCTTGCTCAAGGAGCGCGACAGCAGCGCCTGCTGCGCCTTCTTCCAGTCACGCCGATCATCCTCAAGAGATCCGAAAGACTGCATCACCAGCTGACCGTTGTCCCAGCCGAAGACATAGGGCTGGTTCACGACATGAACCTCGGTGCCAATGGGTACCTTGTCGAAGAGCTCGTCGATGTCTTCGGGAAAAAGTCGTATGCAGCCATGGCTGGACCGCAGCCCTACCCCGGCCGGCTTATTGGTGCCATGGATCAGGTACCCCGCCCAGGTCAGGTAGAACGCCCGGTTGCCCAGCGGATTGTCCGGTCCCGGGCCGACCACCGCCGGCAGCTCATCGCCGTTTTCCTTGTGCTCCTTGATGACCGAGATCGGCGGATGCCAGGTGGGATCCTTCTGCCGCCGCACGATCTTGGTGGTGCCCTCCGGAGTGGCCCAGCCGACCTTGCCTATGCCGATCGGGTGCGTGAAGACCACCTGGGTCTCCCCGGGCTTGTGGGGCGGGAAGTAGAACAGGCGCATGGCCGCGATGTTGATCACTATCCCATCGTGCGGGGCATCCGGCAGCACGAAGCGTGTCGGCAGCACGATGGTGCGGCCTACGCCGGGCAACCACGGGTCCACGCCGGGGTTGGCACGCAGCAGTTCTTCATAGCCCAGGTTGAAGCGGCGCGCGATGTCGGTGAGAGTGTCGTCCTTGCCGACCGTGGTCTCCTGCAGATCGCCGATGACGTTCTGCTGGGCATCGGTGAGCTCGAAGCGGGAGGTCTCCTGGGGCGCCGGAAGCGCAGGCGCAGGCGCTGGCGCAGCGAGCACGGGCGCCGGCGGCGGCTTGTTATGGGTATTCCAGGGGGCGCCGACCAGCGAACAGGCGGCCAGCAACGACGTGGGCAGAATCGCGGCTATGACGCGAAATGGCGACAGGTGGGATGTCATGATCCGTCGATTATGACACCACCGGGGCCTATGCCAAAAAAATGCCCCGGGGATAATACCCGGGGCCGAGAATGCGGACTTTCGATGAAGGGAAGGAAGTCCGCTAGGGGATATCAGTGCTCAGTGCAGACGTGCCCAGTGCAGGATGCGTATGTCATCGCTCGTCAGATCGAAACTCTGCGCCAGCAATGAGCGCAATTCACGTGTACCGGCGGTCTGCTCCAGCGCATGCCGCAGTTCAACCACACCACTCCACTCGCTGGACTCGCTGCCGGTTTCCACCGTCGCGAGCGCCTGCTGATCTGCCGTTACGAAGTGTGTGTAGTACTTGGCGGCCATGGTTCAAAGGTTAGGTTCAACGCCGCTGGGGTGCCGTGAAACGCTCCACAGATCCTTCAGCTTTGGACATGCCGCAGATCAAACATAACGCGGGAATTTGCCCCTGATGGGTCGCTACCGGGCACCACAGATACCTGGTTCACAGTTCATCACGCCGGAGGGCCTGGCACGTCTGCGCGCCGAGCTGGATCTGCTGTGGCGCGAGGAACGCCCGCGGGTGACGCAGGCCGTGCAGGAAGCCGCGGCACAGGGTGATCGTTCGGAAAATGCCGAGTACACCTACGGCAAGCGTCGCTTACGCGAAATTGACCGGCGCGTGCGCTTTCTGCGGCAGCGCCTGGATGGCATGACGGTGGTGGATAGCGCGCCGACGGATCTGGCGCGGGTGTTCTTCGGCGCCTGGGTGACACTGGAGCGTGAGGATGGGGAGCAGGTCCGCTACCGCATCGTGGGCCCGGATGAGACCGATGCGGCGGCCAGCCACATCAGCATGGATTCGCCGCTGGGTCGTGCGCTGCTGGGCAAGGCACTGGATGCCGAGATTGCGGTGGCACTGCCCTCGGGCAGCACCACCTTCACCATCGTCGCCGTGCAATACCCTGCGGTTACCAGATCACGCGGACGTTCTTGAACTGCCACGGATCTGACTTGTCGATGTCCTCCGGGAACAAGCGCTCGCGATCCGTGAGTGGGGTCCAATCGGTGTAGGCGCCGATCACCTTGCCCCAGTAGGGCTGGCTGATCTCGATGTTGCGCCGGAAGTCTATTTCATCCGGCTCGACCAGGCCGCAGTTCGGGTTTTCCATGGCCCATACCATGCCCGCCAGGCACGCCGAGGTCACCTGCAGGCTGGTGGCGTTGTTGTAGGGTGCCAGCGCCCGTGCTTCCGCGATGGTCAGCTGCGAGCCGTACCAGTAGGCGTTTTTCTTGTGTCCCGCCAGCAGCACGCCGAGTTCATCGCGGCCGCTCAGCACGTCCTCGCAGATGATCCGTTTCCGCTCCTGGACCATGAAGTTGCGTCCCGCGAACTCATGCATCGAGGCGATCGCCGCATCACAGGGGTGATAGGCATAGTGTGCCGTGGGCCGGTAGACCACATTGCTGCCTTCGCGCACCGTCAGGTAATCGGAGATCGAAATCGCCTCCGAGTGGGTGATGCAAAAACCGTGGAAATGTCCGGCCAGGGGAGTCCAGGTGCGCACGCGCGTGGCGGCCCCCGGCTGCGTGAGGTATATCGCCGCGCCGTGGCCGAAATCATGGCGCTTGCCGTCGCGCGGGAAATTCCGTTCGTGGGTGCCCCAGCCCAGCTCCGCCGGCTGCGCGCCTTCGCTGACAAAGCCATCCACCGACCAGGTGTTCACGAATTCGTCCAGCTGCTTGGCCTTGGCGGATACCTGGGTATCGCGCTCGGCGATATGGATGACGCGTATGCCCAGCAGCTGCGCCAGCGCCGCCCATTGTTCACGCGAGCTGGGCTTTCCGGCATCCACGCCGGTATCGGCGGCGATGTTCAGCATGCCCTGCTTGACCAGATGCGAGACCATCCCCGGGTTGGCGCCGTGGGTCACCACTGCCGTCGGGGCGCGCGCGTTGCCGGCGCGCAGTCCCAAGGCCTCTTCGCGCAGGGCATAGTTGGTGCGTCGCGCCGCGCTCAGGGTCGGATCGGTGTAGCCGCCGGCCCATGGCTCGACGCAGGTGTCCAGGTACATCGCACCCTTTTCCCAGCAGAAACGTATCAGGGCGACGCTCGAGACATCGACCGAGACGTTCAGCAGGAAGTCCCCGCGTCCGACCAGCGGCGAGAGGATGCGGCGGTAGTTGTCGCGCGTCAGGGCTTCATTGACGCGCTTGATGCCGAAATGCTCGGCCTCGGCGCTGCCTGAATCGTCGGCGGTCACGATGCTGATGCGATCCGGTGCGATACCGATGTGCCGCAAGATCAGCGGCAGGACTCCCTGGCCAATGCTGCCGAAACCGACGAGGACGATGCGGCCGGGAAAATCGATATGTACCGGGTGTTTTGTCATGATTACCGCCAGTGTGGTGGAAAAGTTCGCTCGTACCCCGGCAGGGCCGCGACGCGGTCGATCCAGCGCTCCAATGCTGGATAATTTGCCGCCAGGGGCAGGAAGCGTGAGGACAGCGCTCGGGCCGCTGGCTTGCCCAGGGCGCGCAGCAGCAGCTGCAGCGCCGGAAATATCACGATGTCGGCGGCTGAGAAGTGTTCTCCCACCACCCAGTTCGAGCGCGACAGTCGCCGCTCTATGGACCGGGCCTCGCTGGCGACGACATGCATGGAGTCGGCCAGGGCATCGATGTGCTCCTGGGCTTCGCCGTCGAAGACCGCGCGCACGATCTTCATCAGATGCTCTTCGACGTAGGACTGGTATTCACAGATCACGCGCATGATCACGCCGGCCTCCTCCGGGGAGTGGCCGAAAATGGGCGGATCCGGATATTTCAGGTCCAGGTAGTACAGCACCGCCAGGGACTCGAACACCACATAGTCACCGTCCTTGAGGATTGGCACGCGGCCACGGAAGTTCAGCGCCAGGATCTGTGGCGATTTGTGCTCCTGCCGCGAGAACTGCAGCTGATGACCCGTATAGGCCAGCCGCTTGTACTCGAGCGCGAGCAATACGCGCCAGGAATACGGGCTGCCGCTGCCCCAGTAGACTTCAATCCCCATATACTTGTTTCACAAGGCTGTCGGGATGATTGTACCGACAAGTCAGGCGCGCCACACTGCATCGGAACATGAGCGTTGGAATCACCCTTGCAACTGATTGAACCGGCCGCGCTGGCCGCAGTGCTCGCGGCGCCCGGAGTGAGCCAGACGGTGGTCGTGGATTGCCGCCACGATCTGTTGCGACCCGACTGGGGGGGCCAGGAATTCGCCGCGGGGCATGTGCCCGGTGCGGTGTTCGCCCATCTGGATCGCGACCTTTCCAGTCCCGTGACGGCGCAGACCGGACGCCATCCCCTGCCCGACCCTACCGTGCTCGCGGCCTTCCTCGGCGCCTCGGGAATCGATGCCGACACCCAGGTCGTGGCCTATGACCAGGACAAATCGATGTACGCCGCGCGACTTTGGTGGCTGCTGCGCTGGCTCGGCCATGATCGTGTGGCGGTGCTCAATGGCGGCCTTGCGGCCTGGCAGGCGGCGGGGCTGCCACTGCAGAGCACCTCGGCCGCACGCGCTGCGCGCCGGTTTGTCCTGCGCCCGCCCCTGGTGCAGCCGGTCAGCACCGCACAGCTGGAAGCGGAACTTTCCTCGGGGACCCTTCTCTTGCTTGACGCACGCGGCGCGGACCGGTTCGCCGGCCAGAATGAGACCATCGATCCGGTGGCCGGCCATGTGCCCGGCGCTCGCAACCAGCCCTTCGCGCTGAACCTTGAGAGTGACGGGCGCATGCGCCCGGCAGCCGCGCTGGGCTTGATGTGGCGTACGGTGCTCGGCGCCACGCCACCGACCCAGGTGATCGCCATGTGCGGCTCCGGGGTCAGCGCCTGCCACAACCTTCTGGCGCTGGAGCTTGCCGGACTGCCCGGGGGGCGCCTGTACGCCGGATCCTTCAGCGAATGGATCCGCGATCCGCAGCGCAAGGTCGCGACCGGACCTGCATGATGAGAGTCATCCAGCTGACGCGCTTTTTTGCTATGGTCCGCGCTCGCAGATGAACGGAACAAGCCAAAAGGGTCCCGGCCAGGCGTGGACCACGGAAGACTCGCTGGACCTTTACCACGTGAATGCGTGGGGCAAGGGCTATTTCTCCATCAACGATGCGGGCCATGTCATCGTTCGCCCCGACACGCTGCCGGGTGGCCAGACCATCGACCTGTTCGAGGTCGTCGAGGGCCTCAAGGCGCGCGATCTGACGACGCCGGTGGTGGTGCGCCTGTCGGATATCCTCGCCAATCGACTGCGCAACCTGCACGCGGCCTTCGCGCAGGCCATCACCGAGAACGACTACGGCAACAGGTACGCCGCCGTCTACCCCATCAAGGTGAACCAGCAGCGCCTGGTGGTCGAGGAGGTCTACCGTTACGGGCGTGAATTCGGGTTTGGGCTGGAGGTCGGCTCCAAGCCCGAACTGCTGGCGGTCATGGCCATGACCGAGAGCGCGCCGGACCGTCTTATCATCTGCAATGGCTTCAAGGACCACAGCTATCTGGAAGCTGTCGTGCTTGCGACCAAGCTTGGCCGCACCATCATTCCGGTGATCGAGAACTTCGAGGAACTGGCCATCCTGCTCACCCTCGCCGACACCTACCAGGTGCGGCCGCGGCTTGGAGTGCGCGTCAAGCTATCGAGCGAGGGCTCGGGCCGCTGGCGCGACAGCAACGGCGCGCGGTCCAAGTTCGGGCTGTTCGTCACGGAGATCCTCGACCTGTTCAAGGTCCTGAAGGATCGCGACATGCTCGACTGCCTGCAGCTGGTTCACTGCCATCCGGGCAGCCAGCTGCAGGACATACGGCGGGTCAAGGAGTCCATCACCGAACTGGCGCATGTGTATGCGGAGCTGCGCATCATGGGCGCCGGCCTTCAGTACATCGATGTCGGCGGTGGCCTCGGGGTCGACTACGACGGCAGCGGCACCAACTTCGCCTCATCGATGAACTACACCCTCAACGAGTACGCAAGCGATGTGGTCTACCGTATCGCCAGCATCTGCAACGCGCGCGAAATTCCGCATCCCATGATCGTCAGCGAATCCGGGCGCGCCATCGCCGCGTATCACAGCGTTCTCATCTTCAACACCCTGGGCTCCTCGGCGCTGGACCGCTTCCGTGTCACCGGCCGCGAGTCAGACGACTATCCGGGCGAGGATGAGCTGCCGCAGCCGGTCCAGGATCTGTTCGTCGCCTACCGCGCGGTCAATGAACGACGCCTGGTGGAGTGCTATCACGACGCCCAGACGGCGCGCGAACAGACGCTGCAGATGTTCAACCTCGGACTGCTGTCGCTGCAGTTCCGAGCACTCGCCGAGCGGCTTTACTGGGCCACCTGTGCCCGCATCCGCGATGTCTGCCGGCGCCTGGATGACAGTCCGGAGGAACTGGCCGATCTGGAGTCCATTCTCTCGGACACCTACTTCTGCAACTTCTCGGTGTTCCAGTCGCTGCCCGACAGCTGGGCGATCGATCAGCTGTTCCCGATCATGCCCATCCATCGGCTCAACGAGCAGCCCACGCGCATCGGGGTGCTCGCCGACATCACCTGCGACTCGGACGGCAAGATCGACCGCTTCGTCAGCCATCGTGAAATCAAGCGCACCCTGGAGCTTCACGAGCTGCAGGCGGGGCAGGAGTACTACCTGGCCGCCTTCCTGGTCGGTGCCTACCAGGAGACCCTCGGCGATCTTCACAATCTTTTCGGCGACACCCATGTGGTGCACATCCGCTTGCTGGATGAGGGCGGCTGGTGGATCGAGGAGGTCGTCAAGGGCGACACCGCCAACAAGGTCCTCGAGTACATGGAGTACGACGTGGCGGAGCTGTATCCGGCGCTGTCCCGGGACTGCGAGCGGGCGGTGCGCGATGGCCGCATGACCCTTGCGGAAAGTCAGCAGGTCAAACGCTTCTACGAAGGCGAGCTCAATGGCTACGCCTATCTGGAACCTCCCGGCAGCTGATCGCAGCCCCATTTGGGTGCACATTTCCTGGGATTTGAGCGGTTTGCTTCCCCCAAAGGCCGGGAGTAGCATCTTTTTCGATCCAGGTGTGTGAGAGAACCGGATGACGACGATCTACGTGGGCAACCTGCCCTTCAATGCCACGGAACAGGATGTTCGGGCGCTGTTCGAACGTCATGGCACCGTGGAAGGTGTGAAGCTCATCAATGACCGCGAGACCGGCAAGCCCCGTGGCTTTGGTTTCGTGGACATGCCTCAGGCCGATGCGCAGACCGCGATTCAGGCATTGAATGGCCAGCAGCTGGGCGGCCGCCCGCTGCGGGTCAATGAAGCCCAGGAGCGCCCGCAGCGGCCGCGCCAGGGCGGCGGGCCGTTCCGCCGCTGAGGCCGGGTCGGGCGCGAGCTGCGGTAGGGTTCTGTGCTCGCAGAGCCCTCGAACCGGCTGTTACCACATTTCCTTGAGACGGGCGCTCACATCCAGCGCCGAGCCGCCCGCATCCCCCAGCGCCACCTCATCGGCATTGGCACCATGCACCACGGTGGCATCGAATGCCTTCAGCACCTTCTCGGTCATGAAGCGGCTGCGACCTCCATAGACATGCCCGTCGGAGCTCTTCGGCTGGCTTGTGATCTGGAATTTCAAGGGGCTGTACAGCATCAGTTCGTTGCGTGCCCGGGTCATCGCCACATACAGCAGTCGGCGCTCTTCTTCTATCAGCTCGGGCTTTCGGGTGGCGAATTCGGATGGGAAGCTGCCATCGACCACGTTCAGCAGGTACACCGTGTCCCATTCCATACCCTTTGCCGAATGTATGGTTGAGAGCACCAGATAGTCCTCGTCCAGGTTCGGTTTGCCCGCCAGATCGCTCGCCGCTTCGGGTGG
>Ga0210385_10000122_pt1 | contig 85556 bp, 86 predicted proteins | sample IncBWH26OmetaG_FD_160107 | JGI IMG/M metagenome (GOLD analysis project Ga0210385, IMG submission 160107) | Forest soil microbial communities from Barre Woods Harvard Forest LTER site, Petersham, Massachusetts, United States - Inc-BW-H-26-O ... | reverse complement strand
GCTGGCCTTCGGTGAACAGCACGACCTGCAATTCGCCATCGACCTTGGAGCGGATGTCGATGCTCGACGATGCCTGCACCGTGCCAAGTCCGGTGAGATAGATCGGCACGCTTTGGCGCGTGGCGATGGCGACGCTCACCGGAATCGCGACATTTGCTGACGGGCGAGCACTGACGAAAGGCTTGTCGCCGGAATACCAATAGAGCACTCCGCCGATCGCAGAGAGGATCAACGCGGCGGAAAGCAGAACGATCGCACGCGGATATCGGCGGGCTGCGTCCGACGCGCGAGTGCCGGCCGTTTCTTCGGGGCGCTCGCGGTCGATCGCGTTGATCGTTTCTCGACGATTCACAGCGCTGGACAGTTCTAGTTCTTTGGCGGCTGCGGAATGGAGCGGCCCTTATCTTTGTCGGCGACGATGAACTCCAGGAAGCGCAGCGTTTCGGTGGTGCTGGGATTCCAATGGGCGTGGATGGTCCCTGCGGGGACGAACAGGCTTTCGCCGGCATGCAACGTGACCGGCGGCTTGCCGTCTTCTTCCCAAACGCCGGTGCCGGATAGGACGTGGAAGGTGATTGCCGCCGGATGCAGATGTCGCGGATTGACCGCGCCGGGAGCGTATTGCGTGTCCCAAACAATCACTTCTTGCCCCGGTGTGTTCGGCAGTTCGCTTTTCAGGAGCGGCGCATGGGTAATACCGGGCCTTTCCTGGCCGACCACGGATTGGGACTGCAGCGCGCACACGCCCGCAAGCGCCGCGATGCGAAACACGTTGGGAAGAAATCTGCCGGTCAAAATGCGCTCCCTCGGTTGGTCGAGAGCATCCATCGCCCGACCTGACATCCTGGCCGTGGTCGCAAATAGAGGCTTCTCTTAACGCAGGCTGATTTGTTATCTCCTCCAAAAGGAATCGCAGTTTGGAAGCACCAAGTTTGCTCCACAAACGGTTTTATCTTATCCTTAGCCCAACAATTCATTGGGGTAAGGCATGGCGCGACAGCTGCCGTCGCTGAACGGACTGCGGGCTTTCGAGGCGGCCGGACGACATGGCAGCTTCACCGCCGCGGCGATCGAACTCAACGTCACCCAAACTGCGGTCAGCCGCATGGTGCGGCTATTGGAGCAGCGGCTCGGCTTTGCGCTGTTCCGTCGCCGTGCCAATGCGTTGGAGCTTACGGTCCAAGGTCAGGCCTTGCTGACCGGACTGACCGATTCGTTCGACTCGATAGCGAGGTTGTCCGAACAGGTCGCCGCGATGCGGGCGGGGCCGGTGCTGACGGTCGGCGTCGGTCCGACTTTGGCGGTGAACTGGCTGATTCCGAGGCTTGGGCGCTTCGACCAATCGCATCCGCAGATCGAGGTGCGCATGGCGACTGGCGGCCGAACGCGCCCGGTGCGTGACGATTGGACCTGTACGATTCGTCGCGATATCGCCTCGTGGCCGGGCTACATCGCCGAAGAGCTTTTCCCAAGCACGCTGGTGCCGGTCTGCACGCCGGCGTTGGCGGCAGGCCTGCGACACCCCTCCGATCTGCGTAAGGCAACACTGATCTTTGTCCCGCACCTTGCCAATGATTGGGCCTGTTGGTTCGACGCAGCCGGTCTGCGCCAACCGATCCGGCCACGCAGCGAAGTCTTTTTCGACAACAATGCCATGGCGATGCAAGCAGCGTTCGACGGCGTGGGCGTGGCCATTGCGCAGCCGCTCTACGTGACCGACTCACTGATGAGCGGCCGCCTGGTCGCGCCGTTCCCGATCATCGCGACCAAACGTGAAAGTTGGTATTTTGAATATCGTCCGTTCCGCGCAGAGGAGCCGGCACTGCTCGACTTCCGTCTATGGCTGCACGACGAGGCAAAACGGCAGCGCGAGGCTGAAGCTGAACTAATGCAGCGAGCGGTTAGGCCGTCGGGAAAGTAGGATATGACACCTCAAGGTGCGTGATCGAATGTCGCCTTTTGGCCCATCGCGTCATTTCGCGGCAACGCGATATTTGGCCGCTAACGGGGGCATAGTAGACACGGCGAATTTACGAGTACACGCCTCAATGCCCTTCGAAGCTCACCAGGGTGCGCACCGGCACGCCGAGCTTCCTGATCTTCTCGGCGCCGCCGAGGTCGGGCAGATCGATGATGAAGCAGGCCGCCAGCACGTTGGCGCCGATCTGCTTCAATAGCTTGCAGGCGGCTTCGGCGGTGCCGCCGGTGGCGACGAGATCATCGACCAGGATGACGCGCTCGCCCTGGAGCACTCCGTCCTCGTGCATTTCCATTTCGTCGATGCCGTATTCGAGCGAATAGCCGATGCTCACCCGCTTGAACGGCAGCTTGCCCTTCTTGCGGATCGGCACGAATCCCGCGGAGATCTGATGGGCGACGGCGCCGCCGAGAATAAAGCCGCGCGCCTCGATGCCGGCGACCTTGTCGATCTTGCCGCCGGCCCAGGGCTGCACCAGCTCGTCGACGGCGCGGCGGAATGCCCGTGCGTCGCCGAGCAAGGTTGTGATGTCGCGAAACAGGATGCCCGGCTTGGGATAGTCCGGGATGGTGCGGATCGCTGATTTGAGATCATTCTCGATCGCGGCGGTGGTCATGGTTCGAGCCCCATTCACGATCAAGCTTGGAACGCCGGCATCAAGCCGGCGGCTGCGACCCCGTCAGCTCGGGATGATGCACGTCGTGCCAGACTTTCTTCTTGGTGAAGTACAGAAGCCCGGTCAGCACGATGAGGAAGAGCATCACCTGGAAGCCGAGCCGCTTGCGCGCGTTGAGCGTCGGCTCCGCCGCCCACATCAGGAAGGCGGCAACGTCGCGGCCATATTGATCGACCGTCGCGGGCGTGCCGTCGGTGTATTCGACCTGGCCGTCGGTCAGCGGCTTCGGCATGCCGATGGCGCCGGTGGGGAAATATCTGTTGTACTGGCCGCCCGGCGGCAGCGCGAAGCCTGCCGGCGGATCGGTGTAGCCGTTGAGGATGGCGTGGATGTAGTCGGGGCCGTCTTCCTGGTAATCGATGAAGGCGTCGATGACGAATTGCGGGAAACCCCATTCGTGGCTGCGCGCCTTGGCGAGCACCGACATGTCCGGCGGCAGCTTGCCGCCGAGCGCGGCGCGTGCGGCCTGGTCGTTCGGGAACGGCGGCGGGAAATGATCGGCCAGCGTACCGGGGCGCTGGAACATCTGGCCCTGGTCGTTCGGGCCGTCGGTGACCTGGAAACCGGAAGCGATCGCCGTGGCTTGCGCTTCGGTGAAACCGGGGCCGCCCGGATCGGCGAGATTGCGGAACGCCAACAGCTTGATGCTGTGGCAGGTCGAGCAGACCTCCTTGTAGATCTTGAAGCCGCGCTGCAATTGCGCCTGGTCGTAGATGCCGAACGGACCGGCAAACGACCATTTTTGCCGCGGCGGCGCGTCCTCGGCCGCTGCGGTTTGCGTGGCCATCGCCGTAAGCGACACGGCGAGCGCGAAGGCGGTGATGATGCGTTGCGAAATCATAGCCGCCTCCGCTAAGCCTTGGCGCCCGACGGCGGCGCCGCCAGCACCGCTTCCGAAATCGAGTTCGGCAGCGGCTTGGTTTTTTCGAACAATCCGAGCAGCGGCAGGATGACGAGGAAGAAACCGAAATAGTAGACGGTGAGGATGCGCGCCGCGATCACATAACCGCCCGACGGCTCTTGCGACCCGAGATAACCAAGCCCGATGACGGCGGCGAAGAAGATCAGCAGGAATTGCCGGTATAGCGGCCGGTAATTCGCCGAACGCACACGCGAGGTGTCGAGCCACGGCAGGAAGGCGAGAATAATGATCGAGCTTGCCAGCGCGGTGACGCCGAGAAGCTTGCTCGGGATCGCGCGCAGGATGGCGTAGAACGGCAGATAGTACCATTCCGGCACGATATGGGTCGGCGTCTGGCCCGGATTGGCCATGATGTAGTTGTCGGAATGGCCGAGATAGTTCGGCAGATAGAACACGAACCAGGCGTAGAACAGGCAGAACACGCCCATGAAGAAGCTGTCCTTGACGGTCGCATAGGGCGTGAACACCAAGGTGTCCTTCTCGGTCTTCGGCTCGACGCCGGTCGGATTGTTCTGCCCGACCATGTGCAGCGCCCAGATGTGCAGCACGACCACGCCGGCGATGACGAACGGCAACAGGTAGTGCAGCGAATAGAAGCGATTGAGCGTCGGATTGCCGACCGCGAAGCCGCCCCACAGCCAGGTCACGATCGGCTCGCCGACGCCGGGCAGCGCCGAGAACAGGTTGGTGATGACGGTGGCGGCCCAAAAGCTCATCTGGCCCCAGGGCAGCACGTAGCCCATGAAGCCGGTGACCACCATCAACAGGAAGAGAATGACGCCGAGGATCCACAGCACCTCGCGCGGCTCCTTGTAGGAGCCGTAATACATGCCGCGCGCGATGTGGGCATAAACGGCGACGAAGAAGAACGCGGCGCCGTTGGCGTGAAGGTAGCGCAACAGCCAGCCGTAATTGACGTCGCGCATGATCGATTCGACGGAGTTGAAGGCGTAATCGACATGCGGCGTGTAATGCATCGCCAGCACGACGCCGGTGACGATCTGCACACCGAGCATGAAGGCCAGAATGCCGCCGAACGTCCACCAATAGTTCAGGTTGCGCGGGGTCGGATAGGCGACGAAGGAGGAGTAAACGAGGCTCACGATCGGCAGCCGCCGCTCCATCCATTGCATGAATGGGCTTTGCGGCTGATAGGTCGAATGTCCGCTCATAATCGAACCTTATGCCTTATCCGTCTTGCCGGTCATCCCATCCGCGCTGCGAACCGCGCCCCTTCCCGAAGGGGTTCGGGCGGCGGACAGACCGGTCGCATCCGGCCTGGGGAAGGTCAGAGGCGACGCATACCGGCGGCGTTTTATTGGCACCCTTGCCGGGAGAGTGCAAGGGTAGGCTTGCCGGCACGCACAGCCCGGTCTTGACGGCACCGAACCGCCCCGATTTCGGCCATGCGCATCGCCCTTTATCAACCCGATATCCCGCAGAACACGGGAACCGTATTGCGGCTATGCGCGTGCTTAGGGATCGAGGCCCACATCATTGCGCCCGCGGGATTCCCGACCTCCGACCGCGCTTTCCGCCGCGCCGGCATGGACTATCTCGATGCCGTGACCATCGTGCGGCACGGATCGTGGCGCGATTTCGAGGCTTGGCGGGCGGCCGGACGCCATAGGCTGGTGCTGTTCACCACCGGCGCGGCGACGCCCTATCTCGATCACCGATTCGCGCCCGACGACGTGCTGCTGTTCGGCCGCGAATCCGCGGGCGTTCCGCCGGAGGTCCACCAAGCCGCCGACGCCCGCCTCGTCATCCCGATGCGCCCCGGCCTGCGCTCGCTCAACGTCGCGGTCGCCGCCGCCATGGCGGCCGGCGAGGCGCTGCGGCAGATTGGCGGGATGCCCCGGTGAGTTGTGCGGACTGAGACTTGCCGATTTTGTATATTATGCTAATATACACAAATGCCAGACTTGAGCCAGATCGTCGGATTCGACTGGGACGACGGCAACAGTCTCAAGAGCGCCGATAAACATTCGGTGTCGCAGGCCGAGGCGGAGCAGGCGTTCACAGACGAACGTTTGCTGATCGCCGACGACGTAAGACACAGTCAGGACGAAGAACGTCATAATGCCATAGGACGGACGATCGATAGTCGCCTGCTGCACGTGACGTTTACGTTGCGCGACGGCCGAACGAAAATCCGAGTGATTTCGGCACGCGACGCGAACCGAAAAGAAAGACGCATCTATGAGCAAGAAGCTTAAGCCCATTCCTCGCTTTCGCAATGAAGCGGAGGAACGCAAGTTCTGGGAGACACATGACTCCACGGACTATGTCGATTGGAGCAAGGCGCAGCGCGTTCGTTTGCCAAATCTAAAACTATCGACGACCGCCATTTCGCTCCGCCTGCCACAAGGATTACTTGATCGTATCAAGATAGCCGCCAACAGGCGCGACGTACCGTATCAATCTCTGATCAAGGTCTGGCTGGCGGAGAAAGTGGACGCGGATTAAGCACGTTCACGCGACCGAGCGCGCGCTACGCCTCGACCACCCCGGGCCGGCCGTTCTCGACCGCAAAAGTCTTCAGCGTCGCAATATCGGCCTTGGGATCGTGCGCGTCGGACACGACGCGCAGCCGCACTTGCATGCGGGCGCGTTCGAGATCGACGCTGACATAGCCGCGCCGCCGGCTTTCGAAGAAATGGACATGCGGGTTGTCGGGCAGCGCTTGCGCGAACGTCTCGTAGGGCGCCGGGTAGGACGAGATCGACGTGCCGACGAATTCCGTCGCCACCACCGGCGAAGCCGGGTCGTCGAAATCGAGGTGCAGGTCGTTGGCGAAGAAGGCGTGGATGTCGCCGCCGACGACCACGGGATTGGATACGCGAGTATCGCCGATGCGCTTGAGGAGCCGCGAGCGGTTGGCCGGATAGCCGTTCCAATCGTCGGTCCAGAACGCGTCGGCGCCGTTGAGCTTTTCCCGCAACTGCGCCATCAGCACGTCTTGGGCGATCAAATTCCATTGCGCCTTCGAGTGCGCCAGGCCCGAGTAGAGCCAGGATTCCTGGGCAAAACCCATCATGGTACGGCCGGCGGCGAGCCGCTCCGGGCAGCTCGCGTTGCTCTCCAGATGGCCGCCGCCCTTGTTCGGCGGGCCGTAGCAGGCCTCGTGCGAGCGATATTGGCGGCCGTCGATCATGGAAATCTCGATCAGGTCGCCGAACGTAAACCGGTCGTAGACCCGCATCACCGGCCCTTGCGGATGCGACAGGATCGGCCGCACCGGCATGTGCTCGTAGAACGCCTGGTAGGCGGCGGCGCGCTGCAGCAGGAAGCGCGCCGGCTCGACGAACCATTGCGACCATTGGTCGGCGTAATCGTTCTCGACCTCGTGGTCGTCCCAGGTGACCAGCGCCGGCACCTGGGCGTGCAGGTTTTGCAAATCCGGGTCGAGCCGGTATTGCGCATAGCGGTTGCGATAGAGCGGCAGCGTCGTCGTCGGCACGCCGTCGCTGTGGCGGCGCACGGTCGGCCGGTTCTCCTCGATGGTGTCGTAGATGTAGTCACCGAGGAAAAGCACGACATCGGGATTTTCATCGGTCAGATGCCGGTACGCCGAGAAATAGCCATGCTCATAATTGGAGCATGACACGAAGCCGAAGCGCAGCTTGTCGAGGGCAGCGCCCGCCGCCGGCAACGTCATGGCGCGGCCGACGCCGCTCGCCGCGTCGCCGCTCATGAAGCGATACCAATACGGCCGGCCGGGTTCGAGCCCGCTGACGTCGAGATGCACCGAATAGGCAAAGGCGCGTTCGGCCGTGGCCTCGCCCTTGCGCACGATGTCGTGCATGCCGGCGTCGGTCGCGATCTCATAATCGACGGCGACATTGCCGCCGCGCATGCCGCCGGGGGTTTCGGGATCGGTCGACATCGGCTCGGGCGCAAGCCGTGTCCACAACACGAAGCCGTCGGACCGCGGGGCGCCGGACGCGACGCCGAGGCTGAACGGATTGCCGGCACCCCAACTTTGCGCGCGCGACGAGCGCAGCAAAGCTGGTGCCGCGATTGCGCTTAGGCCAAGGCTTGCCGCGCCCGTAATCAACCGGCGGCGGTCGAGACGATTTGGCAAGATTTTGCTCGGCATGATCGGTCGCTGCATGGCTTGAGATGGATCGACATAGTCGCGCCAATTTATGACATTCTAGCATCATGGACACCGGCAAAATCGAGGGCCGCAAGGGACAGGCGCGGGGCTGGTTCGAAAGCTTGCGCGACCAGATCATCGCGGTCTTCGAAGGTCTCGAGGACGCCCTGCCGGCGGCGGCGCCGCTCGCCGACCGCCCGGCCGGCCGTTTCGCGCGCACGCCGTGGAGCCGCACCGATCACACCGGAGCACCGGGCGGCGGCGGCGTCATGGCGATGATGAAAGGCCGCGTCTTCGAAAAGGTCGGCGTCCACGCTTCGACGGTGTTCGGCGAATTCGCGCCGGAATTCCGCAAGGACATTCCGGGCGCGGCCGACGACCCGCGGTTCTTCGCCACCGGCATTTCGCTGATCGCGCACCTGCACAATCCGCACGTGCCGGCGGTGCACTTGAATACGCGCCACGTGGTGACGACCAAATCCTGGTTCGGCGGCGGCGCCGATCTCACCCCGCTGCTCGATCGCCGGCGGCGCCAGGACGATCCCGACACGCTCGCCTTTCATGCCGCGATGCGAGCCGCCTGCGCCGCGCATACCGGGGTCGCGCCTTACGACAAATTCAAAACATGGTGTGACGAGTATTTCTTTCTCAAGCACCGCAATGAAATGCGCGGCATCGGCGGCATCTTTTACGATTATCTCGAAACCGATTTCGACGCGACGTTCGCCTTCACGCAAGACGTCGGCCGCGCCTTCCTCGGCATCTACCCCGATCTGGTGCGGAAAAATTTCACCACGCCCTGGACCGAGGCCGAGCGCGAGGAACAGCTGGTGCGGCGCGGCCGCTATGTCGAATTCAACCTGCTTTACGATCGCGGCACCATCTTCGGGCTGCGCACCGGCGGCAATGTCGACTCGATCCTCTCCTCGCTGCCGCCAGTTGTGAAGTGGCCGTGATCGGCGGCGATGACGCTTTACGGATCGAAAACAACAATCGTCAAAGCCGGGCAAAAACATTTTCGATCGGTGAACCGACGGCTTCGATCGGTGAACCGGCCGCGCGCGTCAATGGCTTGCCAGGTTCCGATCGGCTCCTGTACAATTCGTAGTTGATCGTCCGTTCCTTTTGCGCTCGCGACCTTGGACGGGGGGAGCAACATGGCGAACGACGAGACAGGCGTCGCCGCGGCAGCGGGCGCCACAGCGCCGCCGAGCGGCAGCGCGGCAAAGCCGCCGGAGCGGCGCAGTTTCACCCAATGGCTGCTGGCGACCGAGACCGGCTTCTCGTTCGTCAAGGGCCTGACCTTCATCAGCTTCGCCGGCACGCTGATTGCCGCGTATTTCCAATATTTGTCCGCCTACCAGGACAAAGTGCAGACGCAAGCGAAAGAAGATCTCGCCGCGGCGACGTCGGCATTCGTGGAAACGTCGAATGCGCTGTCGACGCCGATGACGCTGCAGGGACTGCTGTACTACGATTTCGCGCAGGCGACGAAACTGAAAGTCGACAGCGACCAGAACGCGCTGCCGAGCAAGAACGCCAGCGACATGTACAAGCCCTATGACGACGCCTACTCGGCATTGCACGAGAACATCAATTTGTACGCACGCAAGATGGAAATTTATCTCGATTGGCCGAGCAACCTCGGCCTCGATCCGGCGACGCAAACCGGGCTGGGCCAGGATCCGATCACCACGTCCTTGCTCGGTGCCTACAATTTCGATTGCGACAAAGACATGCCGTCGTTTGCCCCCGGCAAAACCCAGGTTCACCTCAAAGGCCCCGATGGCAGCGGGCTGGATGTGGACTGGTACAGCGCCAAGCATCACGTGTTGACGCTCGGCTACTGCCTCGACGTCACCCACAAGACGTGGCTGGAAATCGTGCGGCAATGGTCGTCGCACAGCTCGCTCAATCCAACGGAGATCACGGCGTTTTTCGATCAAAAGAAGGCCGACCTTCTGCAGGCGAGGCTCGACAGCCAGGTGGTGCGGCTCAACGCCTTCATGTCATTGGCGATGAACGAGATCGAGCGCATCCGCGCCCGCTACCAGCCCAACGGCTTTGTCTGCCACATCCCGCTGCTGGGCGAGATCGCCTCGCTGATCAGCGCAAAATGTAAGCAGATCTGACCGGCCGCGGTGCGCACGCCGGATCACGGCCGCAGCGCGCCGAATATCATCACCGTGCCGCCGACGATCACCACCACGTCGAGCATCGCCGTGTGGACGTGCACCGGCAGACGCTCGACGATCAGCTTGGCGATGAAGGTGGTGAAGAATCCGATGCCGCCGATCAAGAGGCCGACGGCGAGCACCACCGGCGTGAGCACGCCGGCAAGGCCGAACACCGACAGCTTGACGACGCCCATGACGATGGACACCGTGGCATCGGTCGCGATCACGGCGGCACCTTCGAGGCCGGTGGCCATGAGCAGCGACAAGAGAACGACGCCGGCGCCGGTGGTGCCGCCGACCAGCACGCCCCAACCGGCCGCGGCGGCGCCAAAACCCTTTTCGCCGAGGTGGCGGCCGCGATTCTTCAGGATGCGCCGCAGCGGCACCGTCGCGATCAGGCTCACACCGATCACCAGCGCCGCGCCGCGGCCGGTGAGCAGCGTGTAAAGCCAGGCGCCGAGCACGCAGGTCGGTGCCGCCGCAACGAGCGCGATCACGGCGCGCCGCAGGTTCAGCGCGCGGCGAAAGGCGACGATGCGGGCCGAATTGGTGAACATCGCCGACACCGCAATGATCGGCACCACCGGCGCGGCGCCCAGGATCGGCACCAGCACCAGCGGCATCAGCGCGCCTGTGCCATAGCCGGCAACGCCGCCGGCAATGCCGGAAAAGGCCGCCAGGCCGACGATCAGCAGGAGTTCCGTGGGCGAGAGCGTCGACAGGAACGGCATAGTGCGGGACGGATTGAATCTCAGCCGGGTTGACTAGAAGATGCGCAGTTACGAGAACAGATGCAGCGGCACGTCTCGATGCCGCGGTGGATTGGAGCTTAGGCATGGACCTTGGGATTGCCGGCCGCAAGGCGATCGTTTGCGCGTCCAGCCGCGGCCTCGGCCGCGCCTGCGCCCACCGGCTGGCCGAGGCCGGCTGCGAGGTGGTGATCAACGGCCGCGACAAGGAACGGCTTGCCACCACCGCCGAGGAATTGCGCAAGGCGACCGGCGCCAAGATCACGGCCGTTGCGGCGGACGTGGCCACGCCCGAAGGCCAGAAGGCGCTGTTCGCCGCCTGCCCCGAGCCCGATATCCTGGTCAACAACAATGCCGGGCCGCCGTTCCGCGATTTCCGCGAGCTCGACCGGCAGAAGATGCTCGATGGCGTCATCGGCAACATGATCGTCGCCATCGAGCTCATCCAGAAGGCGATCGATCCGATGGTGGCGAAAAAATTCGGCCGCATCGTCAACATCACCTCGGGCTCGGTGAAAATGCCGATCGCCGGCCTCGATCTCTCCTCCGGCGCGCGCGCCGGCCTCACCGCGTTTTTGGCCGGCGTCGCCCGCACGGTCGCCGCCTCCAACGTCACTATCAATTTCATCCTGCCCGGAATTTTCGACACCGACCGCTTCCGTTCCAACGTCGAGGCGACGGTGAAGAAACGCAACATCAGCTACGATGTGGCGCTTGCCGAACGCATCGAAGCGGTGCCCGCCAAGCGCATCGGCACGCCCGACGAGTTCGGCGCGACGTGTGCGTTCCTGTGCTCGGCCCAGGCCGGTTACATCACCGGACAGAATTTTCTCATCGACGGCGGCACATTCCCCGGCGCGTTCTAAAAGATTGTCAGGTATTGTCTCAGTTTGATTGTGGCAGGTAAGGACGATGATGGCAAAATCAATGTGGCTGTGTTGCTTCTGCGGCCAAGAGATCGAAGAGACCGGCCCTGACCCGTGCAGACTGACCGTCCAAACATCCAAGGGTAAAGATCAATGGTGGTCATGTCACGGCGCATGCTTCAAGAAGCGCATCGCGAGCGAGCCGCTAATTTTCAATCCGGCGCATTTCTAAATTTCAAACTGAGACACTACTGAATATCCTCAGCGTAAAACCAAAGTCCCAAGGAGATACCCATGAAGCTCGTTCGTTACGGCGCAGCCGGCCGCGAAAAGCCCGGCATGATCGATGCCAAGGGCAACATCCGCGATCTGTCCAAAATCGTCCCCGATATTTCCGGCGCCGTGCTCTCGCCCGGCGGCCTCGCCAAGCTGAAAAAGCTCAATCCGGAAAAGCTGCCGCTGGTGAAAGGCAAGCCGCGCATCGGACCGTGCGTCCCCAAGCCCGGCAATTTCATCGCCATCGGACTGAATTATTCCGACCACGCCGCCGAAGCCGGCATGCCGATCCCGAAAGAGCCGATCATCTTCAACAAGGCGCCGTCGTGCCTGTGCGGCCCGAATGACGACACCATCGTCCCGCGGGATTCCACCAAGCTCGATTGGGAAATCGAGCTCGGCATCGTCATCGGCACGCGCGCCCGCTACCTGACCAAGGAAAAAGCGCTCGACGTCGTCGCCGGCTATTGCCTCGCCAACGACGTCTCCGAGCGCGTGTTCCAGATCGAACGCGCCGGGCAATGGACCAAGGGCAAGGGCTGCGAGACGTTTGGCCCGCTCGGCCCGTGGCTCGTCACCAAGGACGAGCTCAAGGACCCGCAAAAGCTGAACATGTGGCTCGACGTCAACGGCGAGAAACGCCAGCGCGGCAACACCTCGACCATGATCTTCGACTGCCGCCACATCGTGTGGTGCTGCTCGCAATATTTCATCCTGGAGCCGGGCGACGTCATCATCACCGGCACGCCGCCGGGCGTCGGCCTCGGCATGAAGCCGCCGACATTCCTGAAGGCCGGCGACGTGGTGACGCTCGGCATCGATGGGCTGGGTGAGCAGAAGCAGAAGGTGGTGAAGGGGAAATGACGACCAAGCCGCCGCTGACACTGCAAATGCCGTCACCACCGGATCCGGTCCCGGTGGTCCTCAACCCGGCGACGACGGCATTGCTCATATTCGACATCGTCGATCCTATTTGCTCCCGTCAACCAAACTGCACCGGGAAAATGGTGCCGGCCATATCGTCCTTGCTGGCGCGGGCACGGCAGGCCGGCGTCACCGTTGCGTTTGGGACTCGGGCGCCGACCATGTCGAAGTGGCTGCCGGACGTTCTTCCCGCGCCCGGCGACATCAAAATTGAAAGTCAGGCGCAGGACAGGTTCTACAATACCGATCTCGACAAAACGTTGAAGGCCAAAGGCATCACCACTCTCATTCTGGCCGGCTGGAAGGTGAGCGGATCGGTGACCTACACGTCAGTCGGAGCAACGCTGCGTGGTTACACGGTCGTCGTTCCCGTCGATGCGAGCTTGGACGCCACGGATTATGAAATTGCCATCGGGCTGTTCCAAATTTTGCATCAGCACAGTGAGAATGCCGCGAACAAGGCTTTGAAGGATAGAGCCTCGACGCTGAGCCGGACCGATCTGATCACCTTCAAGTAGCGGAATTGCGTGCTGGAAAATGCCATGCGTTGCTTCCCGAAGGAGGCACGCCGGCGTGGGCACGTGGGCCGAAGGCCAGGCTCCCGTAACGATTTGGTCGCTTTCGGGGGAGAAGCGGACATCGCACGGCCATCGCGAATCGGTCGCTTATGACCCAAAGCTGACGACTTCCTTAAGCTCAAACATATATCGGCACGGCAGAGCCGCGCTTTCCTTGAGAAGCTAATGCGAATCTTGCCGGCTGTCCCAGATCTTTTGCATGTTGGCATCGAACGCGCGGTCATCCTTGCGCAGTTCGGCAAACACCGTGCGCGAGCGTTCGTCGGCGAGGACATCTTCGGTACCGCTCGCGATGCCTTCGAGCACGCGTGCGGCGATGTCGGCGGGGCTCGACTTAGGCGCCATGAGGCCCGCGGTCATTTCGGTGTCGATGTAGCCGGCATAGACGCCGATCACCAGCGTGCCCTGCGCGCGCAGCTCAAAACGCACCGCCTTGGTCAGCGACCATTCGGCCGCCTTAGAGGCGCAATAGGAGCCCTGCATCGGCGCATTGAAGAAGCTCACGACGGAGAGCATGTTGACCAAAACGCCGCCCCCGTTACGCTTCAGCACGGGGGCAAACGCGCGGCACATGGCGAGCGTGCCGAGATAATTCGTCTCGATCTCCAACCGCGCGTCGTCCATCGTAGGCGCGCCGAGCGCCGGAACGAAGCGCGCAACGCCAGCATTGTTGATCAGGATACCGACGTCGTGGCACCGTGTGGCGGCGGATGAGACCTGTCCGATCTTGGTGATGTCGAGTTGCACCGGCTCGACAACGGCGTCGCGAGCGGCGCCCTCGATCGTGCGCGCCGCGGCGTAGATTTTGGTGCAGCCTGCGTCCTGCAGCGCCTGGACAAAAGCGCGGCCCAGGCCGCGATTGGCGCCGGTCACCAACGCCGTCAATCCGTTGATCTTCATGTTTCTGGATACCACATAGGCGCGACTATAGTGCCGATGGTTGATCGCCTGCAAAATTGCACGTTAAATTGTGGGCGATCCGAGCGTGATCATCGCGACCACCGACTAAACACTGCGTGGTCTGTGAAGGTTCCCCAGAGTCAGGAAGTGGCCCATAGCGACCCTTAGGGCGGCGCGGCGCAATGTCCGCTTCCGGGGTAAAGCGGAGTTGTGGTGAAAGCTCATAACTTCCGGCGTATCTTTTTCAGCGACACCCTCTTGACAATCGTCTCTGTTCTGGTTACACCACAATCCTCGCTCCGTTGAAGGACATGGCGCGGAGGCACATCGCGTCATGGGAGCGAGGGCGGTGCCCGCGGGCGGGTTTGCAGCCTGCTCCCGGGCGGCTTGGGCATCATGTCTCCCGGCATTATGACCGGGGTGGGAGGTGCTTCCCTGGACTGGGACAGGCGAAGGCGGGTAACGCCCGTTCAGACCACGTCCCAGGAAGCCTGGCCTGAAGCTGAGCCTTTGGGATGGAATAATTCCCTTAGGTGAGAGCCGTGGTGGAACGCCGACAAGCGTGCGCGCTCCAAAAGGGCGCGCGCCGCATCGCAAGATGCGGCGGTTAGTGACCCTGCGTTTGCCGGCGTTCCGCTTCCTTCATTTTCTTAGATTGATCTGGCGAAACGGACGTAGCGGAAGACTGAAAGCCAGGCCCCACCCCTGCCCTTTCCTTTAATCCGGACCGGTTTCGCAATTGACGTGACTGTAATTTGCTGGTGCGCGATCCGTTCGCTATCGCGCGCAGAAAAAACTCGGGCGCCGAGACGCGCCGCGAGGACGAGGGCGTTTGGCTGTGAAAATCTTATCCCTCCCGCGCCTCCAGCACCGCCTGGATCGAGATATGCGACCACGCCGAAATTTTGTCGCGGAACGCCATGTAGGAATCGTACACCTTGCGCGCCTTGTCGCTCTTGGCGGCGAGTTCGCCGAGCACGTCGCTCGCGGTCGTACGCGCCGCAGCGATAAGATCAGCCGGGAACGTGCGCAGTTGCGCATTGTCGCGCGTCTTGAGCGTTGCCAGCGCTTCGATGTTGAGGCGTTCCATCTCGGCCAAAGCGAAGGCCGCTTCCGCGGCGCAGGCGGTTTTCACGATCGCCTTCATTTCGTCGTCGAGGCTTTCCCAGGCTTTGAGCGAAACGATGCATTCGCCGGTGCCGTTCGGCTTGTTGAAGCCTGGGCCGTAATAGAACGGCGCGAAGCGGTAGAGGCCGAGCGCGATGTCGGAGCCGGGGCCGACGAATTCGGCGCCGTCGATCACGCCGGATTGCAGCGCCACCAAAATTTCGCCGGGCGATGTGGTCTGCGGGATGGCGCCGAGCCGGCGATAGACTTCGCCGCCCAGCCCAAGCGAGCGGATTTTCAAGCCGTGCACATCGTCGCGGCTCTTGAGCTCGTGGCGGAACCAGCCACCCATGCACACCCCGGTATTGCCGCCCATGAACGGCTTGACGCCGAACGGCGCGTAAAGCTCGTCCCACAGCGCTTGACCGCCGCCGGCGTCGATCCAGGAGACGTGCTCGTTCGGAATGAGCCCGAACGGCACGGTGGTGAAGAACGCCGCGGCCGGCTCCTTGCCTTGCCAGTAGAACGCCGCGGTGTGGCCCATCTCGGCGACGCCGGAGCCGACCGCGTCGAGCACCTCGAACGCCGGCACCACTTCGCCGGCGGCGGAGACTGTTATTTCAAGGCGGCCGCCCGAAAGAGAACCAATGCGTTCGGCGATGCGCTCCGCCGACATGCCCGGCCCGGGCAGGCGTTTCGGCCACGACGTGATCATGCGCCATTTGCGCTTGTCGCTTTGCGCCAGCGCCGGCGTCGCCAGCGCGCCGACGAGGCCCGCCGCGCCGCCGCGCGCAAGCCCGCGGCGTGTGATTTTGCCCATCATCGTCTCCTCAAGACCAATTCTAATGTATTGGCCTCTTACTTCAAATCGTTGCGGAAATCCGGCCAAGACGGCGCGCCCCCACCTTGCACCGTCAGGTATTTTCGGACACAGGTGGGCAGCGCGCAGACGCAGGGTGGGAGAGCGATATGGGAGCGAATTTCGGCATCGCGGGGCTGGATTGGCAGCAGCGGGTCAACTGGGACCGGCTGCGCACATACCGCACCGAGCGGGCCCGCGAGATGATGAAGAAGCACGGATTGGGCGCGCTCCTGTGCATGTACGACGAGAACGTGCGCTACATCACCGGCACGCTCACGCCGGGCTGGAACCGGCTCAAGCCCGGCCTGCGCTACGCCATGCTGTGCGGCGACGGCGCGCCGATCCTGTTCGAGCAAGGCGACCTCGGCTTCCAGATCGAGCGCCATTCGCCGTGGATTCCGAAAGAGAACGTCCGCCACTCGTTCGCCTGGATCAAGGGCGCGGCGGGGCCGGCCTCGACCCAGCAGGTGACGAAATTCACCAAGGCGGTGCTGCAGGCGATGAAGGATAACGGCGTCGCCGGCCAAAAGCTCGGCGTCGACTTCGTCGACATCAACATGATCAACATCTTCAAGGAGAACAACATCAACTGGACCGACGGCATGAGCGCGATGATGGACGCGCGCGCCGTCAAGAGCGCGGACGAGCAGGAATGCTTTCGCATCGTCGGCGCCATCGGCGACGCCACGCACTGGGAGTGCATGAAATTCTTGCGCCCCGGCATCACCGAGAACCAGGTCACCGCGCACCTGATGCAATATCTCTACAACATCCCCGGCATGGAGGACGTCGAGGACGTCATCGTCTCCTCGGGCCCGAACACCTGGCCGAACTGGCGCAACTTTTCCGACCGCATTATCCAGCCCGGCGACATCGTGTTCATGGATTTGGCGGCGCTGACCTGGAACGGCTACAAGTCCTGTTATTACCGCACCTATTGCGTCGGCAAGGAGCCGTCCAAGGAGCAGAAAGAGACTTACGAGACGGCGCTGAAGTGGCTCTACGATTCGATCGGCGCGGTGAAGGTCGGCGCCACCACGCGCGACATCGCGCTCAAATGGCCGTCGGCGATGGAGACCTGGGGCTACGAGGACGAGGATCAGGCGGCGGCCAATCTCTGGGGCCACGGGCTGGGCTTGGCGCAATACGATCCGCCGGTGATCTCGCGCATCTGGTCGCTCGATCATCCGGTCGAGATCAAGGAAGGCATGACCTTTGCGCTCGAGACCCAGCACGGCAAGCAATTCCGCTACGGCGTGCGCATCGAGGAAATGCTGATCGTGCACAAGGACGATATCGAGATCGTGTCGAATTTCCCGGTCAAGCAGATCACCGTGGTCGATCCGCTGCCGGGCTACGGCGATCATGTGAGGTAACGCTCGCGCGTAACTTTGTACCGTCATCCTGAGGTGCGAGCGTAGCGAGCCTCGAAGGATGAGCGGCCCGGGCCGTCGCCCTTCGAGGCTCGGCCTTCGGCCGAGCACCTCAGGGTGACGGATTGAGGCATGAGCTAATGTCGATGCGTTTCATCGTGCCCCTCAGCAACCGCAACGCCACCGATCCCGATCGCGTGGGACCGAAGGCAGCGAATCTGGCCACGCTGACACACGCCGGATTGCCGACGCCCGGCGGCTTCTGCATTACGGCGGATGCCTATCGGCGGCAGATCCAGCATCTCGAACTCACCGACGCACTTCGCCAATACCCCAACGCCGATCAGCCGACGCAGCGCCGCCTCGCGGTCGAGATCAGGCTGAAACTTTATCAAAGCGATCTCGCGCCGGACCTCTTGGCGGACATCCTCACCGCGTGGTGGGAGGAGCCGAAACCCGCAGCCGTGCGCTCGTCGGCACTGATCGAAGACCGCGCCGACACCAATTTTGCCGGCCAGTTCGAAAGTTTTCTCGGCGTCAACGACGACACCGAGTTCCTCACCGCGTTGCGCGCCTGCTGGGCGGCGCTGTGGACCACGAACGCGCGCCGTTACATGGCGCAGCACGATCTCGATCCGTCCGATACCGCCATGGCAGTGCTGGTGCAGCCGCTCGTTGCCGCGCGCGCTTCCGGCGGCGGCTTGAGCGAGACCGCCGACGGCCACATGCTGCTCAGCGCCACCTGGGGCCTCGGCTCCGCCATCGCCCAAGGCGAAGTGGTGCCGGACCGCGTCGTGCTCAGCCGCCACGGTTTTTTGCGCAGCAACGAAGCCGGCCGAAAACATCATCGCGAGGCTTGCTTGCATGGCGCGGGCACGCTGCCGCAGGCGGTGCCGCAAGAGATGGTCCGCGCGCCGTGTCTTGAAGCCGGCCAAGCAACCACGCTCGCGCGCCTGATGCGCAAAGCCGAAGACGTCCTCGGCATGCCGGTCGAGATCGAATGGGCGCTGGACGATGCCGGTTTCAAATTGCTGCAGGCGCGGCCGCTGCGCGTCGCCGAGCCGCATGTGCCTGACGAGATCTGGCTCAAGCATCCCGGGCTGAACGGCCATCCGGCCGGCATCGGCTGGGGCTCCGGCCGCGCCGTCGTGGTCAATTGCGAATGCGAGCTCTCCCGCGTCGCGCCGGGCGACATTCTCGTCACCCGTGTCGCCGGCCCGGCGCTCAGCCACATCCTGCCGCGCGTCGCCGGCGTCGTTGCCGAGCTTGGCGGCTCGACCTCGCACCTCGCCTCGCTCGCTCGCGAGCGCGGCATTCCCATGGTGCTCGGCGTGCTCGATGCGACGCGAAAAATTCCTGACGGCACCCAGGTCGCGGTCGACGGCGTCGCCGGCGTGGTGCGGTGGCTCGCCTGATGCGCGCGAACAAGCTGCGGATTTTTGTGACGCAGCCGGTGTCCGAGCACGCGCTCAAACGGCTTCGCGCGGTGGCGAGCGTCAAGGTGTTTGCCGACTCGAGCCGCATCATCCCCAAGCGCACGCTGATCGAAGCCGTGCGCAAGGCCGATATTTTGTTCTGCCTGCTTCACGACAAGATCGACCGCGCCGTCATCGAGGCCAATCCGGACCTGCGCCTGATCGCGGCGCAATCGATCACGCCGTCCAACATCGACATCATCACAGCCACCGCGCGACGCATTCCGGTCACGGTGACGGCGCCGCTGACCACCGAGGCGACCGCCGACCTCACCTTCGGCCTGATGCTGGCGGTGGCGCGGCGCATGATCGAGGGCGATCGGCTTGCGCGCGCCGGCAAATTCCCCGGCGGCCAGTCGGCGCATCTCATGGGTTCGTTCGTCTGGGGCAAAACGCTCGGCCTCATTGGCGGCGGCGGCCTGATCGGCAAGGCGGTGGCGCGCCGCGCCCACGGCTTTTCCATGCGCGTGCTTTATTGGACGCCGCGCCGCAAGCCGGAACACGAGGAGCGCGAGGCGGGCCTCACCTACGTGCCGCTCGATCAGTTGCTGCGCGAAGCCGATTTCGTCTCGATCCACTCGCCGCTCAACAAGGAGACGCGGCACCAGATCGGCGCGCGGGAGCTGCGGCTGATGAAAAAGACCGCGTACATCATCAACACCGCGCGCGGCCCGATCATCGATGAAGCCGCCCTGGTGCGGGCGCTGACCAGAAAGCAGATCGCCGGCGCCGGCCTCGACGTGTTCGAGCACGAGCCGAAGATCGACAAGGCGCTGCGCAAGATGCCCAACGTCGTGCTGGCGCCGCATCTCGGCAGCGCCGTGCCGGAAGTACGCGAGGACATGGCGAATATGGTCGTCGACAATATTTTGGCGTTCCTCGGCGGCCACAAGCTGCCGAACTGCGTCAATCCGCAAGTGTTTGCGTTGTGAGCAAGCTATGCCCCACCCCCTGATCGCCATCACCGACAGTGTCTTCCCTTCGCTCGATCCCGCGAAGAAAGCGCTAGAGCGCCTCGATCCCGAATATCGCATGGCGAAGAGCGCGGCCGCCGACGACATTCTAGCCGTGGCGCGCGACGCCGACGCTATCCTCGTCACTTATGCGAAACTTCCCGGGGATTTGCTGCGGCAGCTCACGCGCTGCAAGGCGATCGGCCGCTTCGGCCTCGGCGTCGACAATATCGACCTGCCGGCAGCTAAAGAGTGCGGCATCGCCGTCAATTATGTGCCGGATTATTGCCTGCGCGAAGTGTCGGACCACGCCATGGCGCTCTTGCTGGCGCTGGCCCGCAAGGTGACGTTCTCGAACAAGCTGGTGCAATCCGGCCGCTGGGAGGTGCCGCCGATCGTGCCGCTGCGCCGCCTTGAAGGCCTGGTGCTGGGGCTCGTCGGTTTCGGCAATATTCCGCGGACGCTGGCGCCCAAAGCCAAGGCATTTGGTTTTCAGGTCCTCACCCACGATCCATATGTAAAGCAAGACGTGCTCGCCGCGGCCGGCGTCGAAGGTGTCAGCTTCGATGATCTCTTGGCGCGTTCCGACTTCATCTCGGTGCACGCGCCGCTGTTACCGACGACGCGCGGGCTGATGAACGCCACGGCATTTGCCAAGATGAAAAAGGGTGCCTATCTCATCAACACCGCGCGCGGGCCGCTGGTCGACGAGCCGGCGCTGATCGCCGCGCTCGATTCAGGTCACCTCGGCGGCGCGGCGCTCGACGTGGTGACCACCGAGCCGCTGGCGAAAGATTCAGCCTTGATCGGCCGCGACAACGTGATCCTGACCCCACACACCGCGTTCTATTCGGTCGAAGCACTGGAGGAATTGCAGACGAAATGTGCAAGCGACGTCGCGCGCGTGCTCAGCGGAGGAAAAGCGATCTACCCGATCTCGGCTTAGGCCCCGCGTCAGTAGCGCAGCGCCTGGCCCTCGATGGTGCAGCGGCGCATCAGCCGCGGCTCCTCGCGCGGAAAATCCTTGCGCGCATGGATCGAGCTCCAGTTGTCCCAGACGACGAGATCGCCGAGCCGCCATTCGTGCTCGTAGACGATGGCCGGATCTTCGGCGATATCGAACAGCTGCGCCAGCGCCGCCTCGCTGTCCTCGGGCGAAAAGCCGTCGATGCGCGCCGACATCAGCCGGCTGACATAGAGCGCCTTCTTGCCGGTCGCCGGATGGGTGATGATGATCGGCTGCTCGTGGTGCAAGATTTTTTCCAGTGCCACTTGCGACAGATCGATGCGCTCGCGCCGTTTGTAGTCGTGCACTTGGAGGACGTTGCGGCCTTCGAGCCGGTCGCGCAGCGGGCGCGGGATGTTCTCGTAGGCCTTGTACATGTTCGAAAAGCAAGTCTCGCCGCCCCGCGACGTGAGCTGCATCGAATACAAAAACGTCGCGCGATGCGGCTGCGGGTAATAGCTGGTGTCGTGGTGGAACCACATCTCGCCGTCGCCGAAGGCGCCGACCGATTTGCCGTTCTCGACGATGTTGGTGACCATCATGAATGGCGTGTCGTAATCGCCGCCGGGCGTGCGGCCATTGGCCGGACGGCGGCGGATATGAACCTTGCCGAAATAGCCGGCGGCGCGCAGCTGATCGGCTTCCGACAGTTCCTGATCGCGAAACACCACGACGACATGCTCGTCGAACGCGGCGTTGATGGCCTTGACCGTGGCGTCGTCGAGCGGCCGGCGCAGATCGACGCCCTTGATCTCGGCGCCGAGCGCCGGCGACAGCGGCGCAACCGACATCGTCATGCGTTTCCTCCATTGTGCATCGGGACAATGTGCATCCGGGACAAAGCTCGGACCTTTGCGAATATTCGTGCTTTTCCGCTTCTGCCGCAAGCCGGCGCTTGTCTGGCGTGGCTCGCCAAGCGATATTTTGCGCGCATGCAGCGCCGTCAACCGGATCGAGCCCGCAGAACTTTTCTGTCAGCCGTCGCCGGCACAAGTCTGCTGCTTGGATCGACGATCGCGCCTCACGCCGCCGAGCCGGATGCGTCTTTCAAGGGCCAGACCGTGCACCTCTATATCGGCTTTGCGCCTGGCGGTACTTACGATTATTTCGGCCGCCTCGTCGCGCGGCACATCGGCCGGCATCTTCCCGGCAATCCGACGGTGATCGCGGAACAGATGCCGGGCGCCGGCAGTTTCACCGCCGCCAATTATCTCTATGCGCGCGCGCCGAAGGACGGCACCGCGCTAGGCATCGTCAGCCAGACCATGGCGATCGAAGAAGCGCTCGGCACGCCGGGCGTCCAGTACAAAGCCGCCCGGTTCAACTGGATCGGGCGCGCGACGTCGGTGAACGAAGTGTCGCTGACGTTTCACACGTCGAAGACCAAAACGATCCGCGACGCCATCGCCCAAGAAACGACCATGGCCAGCACCGGCGCCGGCTCGCCGTCGGAGACCTATCTCAAGCTGCTCAACGAAGTGGCCGGCACCAGGTTCAAGCTCGTCGGCCCCTACCCCGCGTCCAATGACGCCATGCTGGCGATGGAACGCGGCGAGGTCGACGGCGCCTTCACGTCCTACGCGACGCTCAAGGTTTCGCACCAGGATTGGCTGCGCGACAACACGATCAACATTCTGGTGCAGTACGGTGAGCGCTCTGCCGATCTGCCGAAAATTCCCTATGCGGTCGATCTGGCGACGACGGATGAAGGCCGGCAGCTGATGGCCTTCTATGTCAGCTCGGAACAAATCGGCCGGGCCTTCATCGCGCCGCCGGAAACGCCTACCGATCGTGTTGCAGTCTTACGCAAGGCCTACGACGAGACCATGGCCGACCCGCAGTTGCTGGCCGAAATCGGCCAATCGCATTCAGAATTCAACCCGCTGTCCGGCGACAAGCTGCAGCGGCTGGTGGCGGCAACCGCGGATGTGCCGGCTGCGGTCGTGGCACGCATCCGCAACATTATCGGCATCGGCCGATGACCCGGCGCAACCCTTCCGGCATCTGGCGAAATAAAATGAACATTAGACGGCAGTTGGCGTTTTATCTGTTTGAGGCGCGCCGGCGGCCGACTGGCAATGTCCATTGCCGCCGCCCATATCGGCTGGCGAGGCGCTGAGGACATGCAGAGGTGCATATGGCACTGGCACGCAAGCGAGCCACCGACGAGTCCATTCAAGTTCCTGACAAGATTGCGCTATCGCTGATCGTCAATGGCGTCGAGCGGCAGCTCGAGGTGGCGCCGTGGACCACATTGCTCGACGCGTTGCGCGACCATCTCGATCTGACCGGGACCAAGAAGGGCTGCGACCACGGCCAATGCGGCGCCTGCACCGTGCTGGTCGACGGGCGGCGGATCAATTCTTGCCTGACGCTCGCGGTCATGAAAGACGGCGCCGAGGTCACCACCATCGAGGGTCTGGCGACGGACGGCGCGCTGCACCCGTTGCAGCAGGCGTTCATCGATCACGACGCGTTCCAGTGCGGCTATTGCACCCCCGGACAAATCTGCTCCGCTCTGGGCCTGATCGCCGAAGGCAACGCAAAAACCGCGGACGAGATTCGCGAGCTGATGAGCGGCAACATATGCCGCTGCGGCGCCTATCCCAACATCGTCGCGGCGATTCTTCAGGCGATGGGGCGATCATGATCAATTTCCAGTACGCGCGCGCCAGCGACGTCGCCGACGCGGTGCGCATGATCGCCACCGACCCGGCGGCGAAATTCATTGCCGGCGGCACCAACCTGATCGACCTGATGAAGGAGGATGTCGAACGGCCGTCGCGGCTGATCGATATTTCGCGCCTGCCGCTCAAAAACGTCGAGGAAACGGCGGACGGTGGATTGCGGATCGGCGCGCTGGTGCCGAACTCCGATCTCGCCTATCACCCGCTCGTGGCGCAACGCTATCCGATGCTCGGCAGCGCGATCCTCGCCGGCGCATCGCAGCAATTGCGCAACATGGCATCGACCGGCGGCAATCTTCTGCAACGCACGCGCTGCTATTATTTCTACGACACGGCGACGCCGTGCAATAAGCGCGAGCCCGGCAGCGGCTGCTCTGCCCGCAACGGCCTCAATCGCATGCACGCCATTCTTGGCACCAGCGAATCTTGCATCGCGACCCATCCCTCCGATATGTGCGTGGCGCTTGCGGCGCTCGATGCCACGGTTCATGTCGCCGGTCCAGGCGGCGAGCGCGCGATCGCGTTTACCGACTTTTATCGGCTGCCGGGCGACACGCCGGCGCGCGACACCAACCTGCATCCGGGCGAGCTCGTCACGGCGGTGGAGCTTCCGGCGCGGGGTTTTGCCAAGAATTACACTTATCTGAAAATCCGCGATCGTCTCTCCTACGCGTTCGCGCTGGTATCGGTGGCGGCGGCGCTCGAGCTCGACGGCGACACGATCAAACAGGCGCGGCTGGCGCTTGGCGGCGTCGCGCACAAGCCGTGGCGGGACACGAGCGCCGAGGCGGCGCTGCGCGGCAAGACCGCGAGCCTCGCGACATTCACGCAGGCCGCCGACCTTGTGCTGCGCGACGCCAAGGGCTTTGCCCACAACGCCTTCAAGATCGAGCTGGCGCGCAAGGGCATCGTCCGCGCGCTGACGCAAGCCGCGCAGGGCACGCCGCAGTCGCAATCCGATAAGAAGATCCGGTGACCGCTATGGCTCCTTACATCGGCACGCCTACCTCTCGCGTCGACGGCCACGCCAAGGTCACCGGTGCGGCGAAATACGCCGGCGAATTCAACGCGCCCGGCCTTGCTTTTGGCGCCGTCGTCACCTCCACGATTGCCAAAGGCCGTATCGCGCGCATCGTTGTGAGCGAGGCATTGCGGGTCGACGGCGTGCTCGACGTGCTCACCCACGAAAACCGGCCGCGCATGGCGGCAAGGAGCTCTGCGTACGCGGACGATGTGGCGCCGGAGCAAGGCTCGCCGTTCCGCCCGTTGTACGACGACAAGATCCTGTTCAGCGGGCAGCCGATCGCTTTGGTGCTGGCCGAGGAGTGGGAGATCGCTCGCTTCGCGGCTTCGTTAGTGCGCGTCGAATACAAGGAGCAGGCGCACAGCACCGATCTCTTCGCCCGGCGCGAAAAGGCCTTTGTGGTTGAGAAGCCGGAGAAACCGCGCGGCAACGCCGATCGGGCCTATGCGGCGGCCGCCGTGCGTCACGAAGCCGAATATTACATCCCGATCGAGCATCACAATCCGATGGAATTGTTCGCGTCCACGGTGGTGTGGGAGGACGACGGCAAGCTCACGGTCTATGACAAGACCCAAGGCGTGCAGAATGTGCAATGCTACCTGCGCGGCGTGTTCAAGACGAAGCCGGATGACGTGCGCGTGGTGTCGCCTTTTGTCGGCGGCGCTTTCGGCTCGGGGCTTCGTCCGCAATATCAGGTGGCGCTCGCCATGCTGGCGGCCCGCACGCTCAAGCGCTCGGTACGGCTGGTGCTGACCCGCCAGCAGATGTATGCGCTCGGCTATCGGCCGGCCACCATCGAGCGGCTTGCGATCGGCGCGAAGGCCGACGGCACGCTCGACGCGATCAGCCACGAGGCGATCGCGGTCACGTCGCGGTACGAGGATTTTTCCCGCAACGACACCGGATGGTCCGGCCAACTTTATAAAAGCGCGACCGCGAAATACCTGCACAAGCTGGTGCGTCTCGATCTTGCCACGCCATCGGATATGCGCGCGCCGGGCGCGGCGACCGGCGTTTATGCGCTCGAATGCGCGATGGACGAGCTTGCGGTGGCGCTCAAGCTCGACCCGCTGGAGCTGCGTTTGCGCTGCTATTCGGACCGCGACCAGCACGAGGACATTCCCTATACCAGCAAGAACCTGCGCGAATGCTACCGCCAGGGCGCGGCAGCCTTCGGCTGGAGTAAGCGCAGCGCAGCGCCGCGCTCGATGCGCGACGGCAGCGAGCTGGTCGGCTGGGGCATGGCGACGGGCATCTGGGAGGCGCTGCAGATGGAATGCGCCGTCCGCATCGTGCTGACGGCGAACGGACACGCCGAGGTCGTATCCGCGTTCTCCGACATCGGCACCGGCACCTACACGATCATGGCGCAGGTAGCCGGCGACATGCTCGGCCTGCCGCTCGACAATGTCACCGTCAGGCTCGGCGATTCGACGCTGCCGCAAGCGCCCGTCGAGGGCGGCTCATGGACGGCGGCCTCGGTGTCGCATGCGATCGCAAGAACCGCCGAGGACGTGCGCAAGGAGCTGCTGCGACTCGCCAAGACAATACCGAATTCGCCGCTCGCCGGTTCAAAGCTGACGGACACCGCCCTCGTCGACGGCGGCATCGTGAACAAGGAGACCGGGCACACCGTGTCGATTGCGGATGCCATGCGTCACGGCGCGGTCGATCGCATCGAGCGGGAAAGTACCGCAAGCTTCAAGGAATCAAAGTCACATGCCCACAACACCCACTCGGCGATCTTCGCCGAGGTCAAGGTGGACGAGGAGCTCGGCGTCATTCGCGTGACCCGCGTCGTCAATGCGGTCGCGGCCGGGCGCATCCTCAATACCAAGACCGCCCACAGTCAGATCATGGGAGCCGTGGTGTGGGGCATCGGCATGGCGCTGCACGAGGAGACGCTGCTCGACCACGCTCTCGGCCGCATCATGAACGCCAATATCGCCGAGTATCATGTGCCGGTGAATGCCGACGTGCACGACATCGATGTCATCTTCGTCGATGAGCCCGATGCGCTCATCAATCCGCTCGGCATCAAAGGCATCGGCGAGATCGGGATCGTCGGCGTCGCCGCGGCCATCGCCAATGCGATCTACCACGCCACCGGAAAACGCGTGCGCGACCTGCCGATCACGATCGATAAATTGCAGCGGTCTTGAAAAGAGGCAGGTTGCCGACTAGCTCTTCTCGAGCTGCCACACCACGATCACCCGCACCGTGCTGTCGTTGATGTTCGGGTGCGACATCGGCGGGCTTTCGATGTAAAGCCGATCGCCCTCGAAACGGATATTGCGTACCTGCTCGCCGCCGACCCAGGCTTCGTTCCACGCCGCTTCGACCTTGGTGATGACCTGGCCGTTTTCGACGCGATAGCGGCCGGTATAGGCGATCATGGTTTTCAGCGCTTGCACCCGGTCTTCGTCGTTCTTCGGGATTGATCGGCCTTCCGCGGTCATGAGCGCCAGCCAGCGGCCTTCCGGCGTTGCGATCTGAATGCCGCGCGGATGCTCGCCATAGACCGGCGTGCGCTCCTTGGTCGCCACATCTTCATAAACGACCGAGACGAGCGCCCACGTCCCGACGATCTGCCGCCTGAGCTCGGCGTCATCCATTGTCGTCACTCCGCCGTCCAGCCGCCGTCGAGCACCAGCGCCGCGCCGGTCATCAGCGACGAAGCGTCGGAGGCGAGGAAGACGATGGCGCCGGTCAATTCGTCGAGCTGGCCGAGGCGACCGAGCTTTATCTTCGACAGCACCTCGTCGCGAAACGCCTTGTTCTCGAAGAACGGCCGCGTCATCGGCGTTTCCAGGAACGTCGGGCCGAGGCTGTTGACGCGGATGTTGTGCGGCGCAAGCTCGATCGCCATTGCCTTGGTGAAACCCTCCATGGCGTGTTTCGAGGCGCAATAGACGGTGCGGCGCGCGGCGCCGACATGGCCCATCTGCGAGGAGATGTTGACGATCGAGCCGGGCAGTTTTGCCTCCATCAGCCGCACCGCCACCGCCTGTGCCATGAAGAACGCGGCGCGCACGTTGAGCGCAAAGATCGCATCGAAATCCTCGACCCTCACATCGGGCAGATTAGCGGGCCGGTTCATGCCGGCGTTGTTGATGAGGATTTGAAACGGTTCCGCCGCGGCGATCGCCTGTCGCGCGGCCTCGACCTCGGTCACATCGAGCACCAGCGCGTCGGCTTTGTCGCCGCGGGCGCGGATGGCGCCCGCCGCATCCTCGATTTCCTGTTTGGTGCGCGCAGCGAGCGTCACATGGGCGCCGGCCGCCGCCAGCGCCGAAGCCGCCGCAAGCCCGATGCCGCGCCCGCCGCCGGTGACGAGCGCGCGCCGGCCGTCGAGGCGGAAGCTGGGTGTCTTAGCGAGATCGGTCATCGCTCGTTCTCAGTCGGCGCGCGTCATTCGCCGGGGCCGGCGAAGAGTAGCAAATTCCCGTCCGGGTCCTTGACGATAAAATTCTTGGCGCCCCACGGCTCTTTCCGCAACGTCTGGAAAAACGTAACGCCGTTGGCCCGGAACTCAAGAAAGAGCTGCTTGATCTCCTCATGGGTATTCACGCCCATGTCGGACGACAGCAAACTCTCGCGCTCGCGCAGCGCCGGGTCGATGGCAGGCCGATCCAGGCATCTGAGGTTGATACAGCCGTGGTCCCTTTTCACTTGCGCGTAGAACGGCGGCTCGCCGTAGACGAACACGATCGAGAAGCCGAGTTTTTGCGTGAAGAAGTCGCACGACGCCTTGATGTCGGCGACGAACAATTGGGCGGCGGTGCCGGAGATAATCGCCTTGCTTGGCGGCTGGCTCGCTTGACGGGGCATGGTGTCGATCCCTGATTTGAGCGCCTGCCAGCTTTCGAACCCCGCCTGCCGGGCGATCATTTCCTGCGCGTCACTGAGCTTGAAGCTTTGCGCGAAGATGTCCTGATCGCTGAACTGCCGGTACCGCGGCAGCACCGCCCTGATCTGCGCGGCGACCGGATAATACCGCTCGCGATGCCAGCGCAGAATCAGCTTGGCCTGCTTTTTGAGGTTCTCGAGATTGGGCATGGGCGCATGAGGTTTTAGCGTCTCGTAGGTGGGCTTTGCCCCTTCGGCCAGTCAGCCGATGCGCCCTACAGCAGCGCGTCCACTATGCCACGGACGGCACGATCAGGCAACGCAGCATCGCGCCGTCACTTCGCGCCCCTGCCCTTCGCATAGCGTTCGAGCCGTTCGGCGAGCGTTCCGGTATGGAGCTCGAACAGGTGATTGTCGTCGTCGTAGAAATAGATCGACCGGCCCTCGCCCGGCACACGTCGGCGCGGCGGGCGTATTTCAAGTCCGAGCGCCTTGACCTTCGCCTCATAGGCTTCGAACGCGGCGTCCTCGATCTTGAAGGCGACGTGGTTATAGGTCCGCGACGGCAGCGGCTCGCCCTCCATCACCGCGATCCAAAGCTCGCCGACCTGGAAGAATTTTTCGCGCGCTACCGAAAAGGTTTGGTCGCCGCTGGCATAGACTTCGCGGGCGTCGAAGATGCCGGTCAGGATCCGCGTCATCCGCTCGAGATCGCGGACGACGAAGGTCATGTGCGACAGGCCCGCAATCACTCCGCCGCCTCAGCATAGGGCACATTGCGGCCGCCGTAGCGGCGCACGCGGACATTGGCCTGCTCAGCGTGGGCGACAAAGCCTTCGAGCATGCAAAGCCGCGAGCAGTATTCGCCGATCATGGCACTGGCCTGGTCGGTGAGTACTTTCTGATACGTGCAGGTTTTTAGAAATTTGCCGACCCACAGCCCTCCGGTGTAACGCGCCGCCTTCTTGGTCGGCAGCGTGTGGTTGGTGCCGATCACCTTGTCTCCGTACGCAACATTGGTGCGCGGGCCGAGAAACAGCGAGCCGTAGTTTTTCATGGTGTTGAGAAAATAATCCGGCTCGCGCGTCATCACCTGCACGTGCTCCGAAGCAACGCGATCGGCCTCGCGCACCATCTCGGCCTCGTCGTCGCAGACGATAACCTCGCCGTAATCGGCCCAGGCTTTGCCGGCAGTTTCGGCGGTCGGCAGGATCGCAAGCAGGCGATCGATTTCCTTCATGGTATCGCGGGCGAGCTTTTCCGAATTGGTGATCAAAATCGCGGGCGAGGTCGGGCCGTGCTCAGCCTGGCCGAGCAGATCGGTCGCGCACATCTCGCCATCGACGCTGTCGTCGGCGATGATCAGCGTCTCGGTCGGCCCGGCCAAAAGATCGATGCCGACCCTGCCGAACAATTGCCGCTTGGCCTCGGCGACATAGGCGTTGCCCGGACCGACGATCATGTCGACTGCGGCAATCGTCTCGGTGCCGAGCGCCATGGCGGCGACCGCCTGCACGCCGCCGAGCACGAAAATCTCGTCGGCGCCGCCGAAATGCATGGCCGCGACGATCGCTGGATGCGGTCCGCCATGAAACGGCGGCGCGCAGGCGATGATGTTCTTCACGCCGGCGACCCGCGCGGTGACGATCGACATGTGCGCCGACGCGACCATCGGATAGCGGCCGCCCGGCACATAGCAGCCGATCGAGTTCACCGGGATGTGCTTGTGGCCGAGCACGACGCCGGGCAGCGTCTCGACTTCGAGATCGCGCAGCGTCTCCTTCTGCTTCTGCGCGAAGTTGCGGACCTGAGCTTGGGCGAATTTGATGTCGTCGAGATCGCGTTTCTTTATCGCCCCGATGGCGCGTTCGATCTCTTGCGGCGTCAGCTTGAACGACGCCGGCGCCCAGTTGTCGAATTTCTGCGACAGCTCACGCACCGCAACGTCCTTGCGCGCGTCGATGTCGGCGAGAATTTGCTCGACGGTCTCGCGCACCTTGGCGTCGGCCGCCTTGATCGCGCTTGCGTCCATTCCGCGCTTGAGGTGCTTGGCCACGACGTTCCTCCCATACCCATCCTGTCATCGTCCGCGAAGGCGGACGATCCAGTATTCACCGGCGCTATGACTTATTCCAGGCGCCGCGATTACTGGGTGCCCCGCCTTCGCGGGGCATGACAGATTATTTAATCGCCTGCGGATTGATCGGCGACCCGGTGCCGCCGGTGATGATCAGCGGCGGGCCGCAGAAGAAGAATTCGTAGACGCCGTCCTCGTGGCAATCCTCGGCGAGTTCCTTGAGATAGAAAATCTCGCCCATGCACAGCCCCATGGCCGGGATCACCACCCAGTGCCACGGCTGGTTGGCTTCCGAGGTCTCGTTCGGCCGCACCTCGACGCCCCAGGTGTCGGTGCAGATCGCCGCGATCTCTTTTTCCTGGCACCAATAGCAATTCTCGAATTTGACGCCCGGCGCGTCGCCGCCGGCATAGCCGCCCCATTGCTTCTCGCTGATGCAGCGCTCCATCTGCCCGGTGCGGACGATGACGAAGTCGCCGCGGCCGATGGCGACATTCTGGTCCTTGGCGCATTTGTCGAGCTCATCGTTGGAGATGCTCTCGCCGTCGGCCATCCACTTCACGCCGCGAAAGCGCGCGATGTCGAGCAGCACGCCGCGGCCGACCATCTTGTTCTTGGAGTGCTCGATGCCGAGCACGTTGAGGCCCTTGGCGTCGATCAGCTTGGCGTCGTGGCCGTTATAGGCCTTGTCCTCGTAGAACACGTGGCCGAGCGCGTCCCAGTGGGTCGCGCCCTGCACGCACAGCATCAGCGTGTCGTCGGCATAGCGGATCCGGTTCCAATCCTGGCGGCCGGCGATGGCGTCGGTGCCGGTCGCCAACATCTGGTGGATCGGATTGAAGCGGCCGCCGAACAGCCCGTTCTGGGGGCCGCTGGCATCGAGCGGAATGCCGAGCGCAAACACCTTGCCGGTGCGGATGAGACTTGCCGCCTTGACGATGTCCTGCGGCGTGACCTGATTGAGCGTTCCGACGTGATCGTCTTTGCCCCAGCGGCCCCAGTTCTTGAGCTTTTCCGTCGCCTCGGCGATCGCCTTCTTGCCGACCTTGATGTCCATCGGATTTTTCCCCTTTCCCCTGGTGTCTATTCCCGTGGCGGTCAGAGGGCCGCCGGAGGGTGCGGCACCAGTTTGGCATAAATATTTTGCAGCGTGCGCGGAAAATGTCCGGATCACTTGTGACATGGTCGAGGCGCGTGGAAGTTGACCGTGTGCACCAGTCGTTGGGCCGTCATGCCGCGGGTGAAATGCGAAATGCGGCCGTCTGTTCGCCGGCGGCATCGTCAATACCCGCCGCGACCACCCGATTGCGGCCGGCCTTCTTGGCCCGATAGAGCGCATGGTCAGCCGTCTCGACCAGCACGGTCGCCCCGGGCATCGTGGTCGACGGTAACGTGCCTTCGCGGGACAAGGTGGCGGCCAATTCCGGCAGATCCGCGATACTGGCGGCCCCCACGCTGACGGTAACATAAGACGCGGCCTCGGAATGTTTATGAGCGATCCCGCAATCGCTTACCGCCGCACAAATCACCTCGCCGAGCTTCTTCGCTTCGCCGATATCGACGTGGGGCAACAGCACGGCGAACTCTTCGCCGCCGTAACGGGCCGCCAATTCGCCGGCGCGGCGGGCCTTGCCGGCCAACACTTGCGCTACCACGCGCAGGCATCGATCGCCGGCGACGTGACCATAGGCGTCGTTGAAACGCTTGAAACAGTCGACGTCGACCATGAGCAGGGACAGCGTCGTGCCGTGCCGCATCATCCGCCGCCATTCCTGGTCGAGGGCGTTCTCGAAGGCGCGGCGGTTGGCGATCCCGGTCAGCTGATCGACGGTGCTCAGCCGGCGCAACGCGTCGGCCTTCACGCGATCGCTGTCGCGCAGCTTGATCAGCTGGACGTAAAGCTTGCCGTGCTCGTGCAACAACACAAACAGCACAAAACTTGCCGCCAATAACCCGTAGATCCGGCCGGCATAAAACCCGAGATCGTAACGGCCGGCGTTGAACACCGCGCTCAACGCGATGTCGAACAGCCACGCGCACATCGTCACGATCAGCCACAGATCGAGCACGGAATAGGGCCGGCGGCGCGACAAGGAATAGAGCGCGAGGAGGTTCAATAGCCACACCGCCGACACCACGATGATCATGGCCGGCGTGTAATGATTGTCCTGCATGATGGGCGGCAACAGGGCCTGACCCAGAGTCGTCAGCAGCGCCAGGCCACATACCAAGGAGATGATCGATGCGACGGTGCTCAGGACCGTGATGCGGCCCTCCCCGGCCGGCTGCTCCTCGAGCCCATATCGGCTGTAGGCGATGACGAAGAGCGGAAAGCCGCCGTGCCAGAACATGTAGAGCCAGGCCGTTGTCTGCGGTCCGGCATCGAGCAGCCCCGTTGGCGCGAACAGGCCGGGAAACGACAATGCGTGCGTGGTCGACATCAGCGCGGTGAACAGATAACCGCCGGCGAGCAGGCTCAAGCCATGCGAGCGCGACAGCTGGCACTGGCCGAGCAGGAATACCGCCGTGATCAGGTCGTTGACCAGCAGCGCCGATTGATAGATCGGAATGAACGCCGGTACCGGCTGCAGCGCCACCTTGGCGAACGGCGCCAGGATGAGAAAAACCAAGGTGGAGGCGGCCATGATCGCGCGAGCGAGCCGGCGCTGGCCGCGGCCGGCAGGCAGGTTCGACAGGACGTCCGTCCGCTCCTCCACCGCAACGTCGGACACTGCAAAGTCGGACATGGGATTTTCGCCACAGCCTGGGCCATTGCCCCCGACGGCAACGACGGCGCCATGAAGCGGTTGCGCGAAACAAAAATATCTTCCCTCACATCCTTGACGACAGCGGATATGGCTTCAATCGCAATCGATAAAAATTTTATTGACCGTTCCGGAATGCCGCGAAGCGGCAAACCCGAATGACGCGCTCTACGTCCCGTCCTTGTTCTCGAACGTGGTGACATGCGGCGCCGGCACGAGCTCGCCGCAGCACGTGCAGCGCCACTTCCGTACCAAATAGCTAAAAGTGTTGTCGTGCAGATCGGGGCGATTGGCGCGGGTGCGTTTCTTGTCGAGGTCCTTGCCGTCGGCGACGAGTTTTGGCCCGCCGGCGGCTTCCGCCAAGAGCTGCGCCTGGCAGGCCTTTTCCAGCTTGATGGCGCACCATACCGCCTCCGCGACGCTGCCGCCGGTGGCGACGATGCCGTGGTTGCGCAAGATCAGCGCCGCATGCCGATCGAGGCAGCGCGCCACCGCCTTGCCGCGGTCCTGATTGATGATGAGATCGGTGGTTTCCGAAAAAATCGGCAGCCGGCCTTCGGCGAAATATCCCGCGGCATTGCTGACCGCGACCAGCGGCTTGCCGAGCGAGGAGAACGCCACCGCATGGATCGGATGGCTGTGGATGACGCAGTGCACGTCGCTCCGTGCGCGTAACACCTCGGAATGGATGAACACCTCGTTGTGGCGCGGCATGGTGCCGTCGACTTTTTTGCCTTCAATATCGACCGTGATGATGTTGTCGGGCCGCATTTCCTCGATGCCGATGCCGGCGGGCTTCATCAGGAAGCGCCCGGAATCTCCCGGCAGCCGCACGGAAATGTGCCCGGCGACATAGTCGCCGTGGCCCTCCATGGCGAGCACGCGCCCGGCATTGGTCAGCGTCTCGCGCAATTGATCGGTCATTGAACGTTCTCCTCACCTTGCCGCCAGTCGGCCGGACATTACACTGCCGCCCCAACGCTCAACAGGCGCGGCCGGACAACCGGTGCGCGCAGCGCATAGGGAGCAGGCAATGAAGCTTTTGAGTTTCGTCGCTGACGGCAAGGACTTGTTCGGCGCGGTGAGCGGCGACGGTATCGTCACCCTGAACGACCGCGTCGGGCACCCGAGCTTGCGCGCCGCGCTCGCCGCCGGCGCTATGGAGGCCATGCGCAAGGCCGCGCAGGACGCCAAGCCCGACCGCAAGCTCGCCGACATAAAATTCCTGCCGGTGATTCCGCGCCCGGAAAAGATCCTCTGCGCCGGCGTCAACTACCGCGCCCATGCGTCGGAGGTCGGCCGCGAATTGCCGAAGCAGCCGAGCATGTTCATTCGCTTCACCGACACGCTGGTCGGTCACGACGGCGCCATGATCCGGACAAGCGTATCGGATAATTTCGATTACGAAGGCGAGCTGGCGCTGGTCATCGGCAAGGGCGGGCGCCACATCGCGGCCGAAAACGCCCTCGACCACATCGCCGGCTATACGATCTTGGTCGACGGCTCGGTGCGAGATTATCAAAAATTCTCCGTCACCTCCGGCAAGAATTTTCCCGGCACCGCCCCGCTCGGGCCATGGCTCGTCACCAGCGACGAGATTCCCGATCCGGGCAAGCTCACCTTGACGACGCGGCTGAACGGCCAGCAGGTCCAGCATTCCGGCACCGACAAGCTGATCTATTCGATCCCCCAAATCATCGCCTTCTGCTCCGACTTCACCGCGCTGTCGGCGGGCGACGTCATCGCCACCGGCACGCCCGAAGGCGTCGGCCACAGCCGCAAGCCGCCGCTGTGGATGAAGCCGGGTGATACGCTGGAAGTCGAGATCACAGGCATCGGCACGCTGCGCACACACATTACAGACGAGAAGAAGTGAAACAATGGCCGAATTGAAACCGGTCGACCGGGTGGAAATCCACATCCTGGTCGACAACGCCACCGACAGCCTGTCCAGCGTGCCGAAGCACGTGGAGACGGAATTCTCCTATCTGCATCGCAAAGGTATGCGCGTGCTTTCCGGCAAATGCATTTGCTGCGCCAGTCACGGCTTGTCGTGCCTGATCACCGCGCATCACGGCAGTGCGAACCGCACCTTGCTGTTCGACAGCGGGCCGGAAGCCGACACGTTCGAGCGCAACACCCGCCAGCTCGGCATCGATCTGGGCAACGTCGAAGCGGTCGTCCTCTCGCACGGGCATTGGGATCACGCCGGCGGACTATTGCGCGCGATCGACATGATCCGGTCCGATGGCAAGAATCGCGACCTGCCCTACTATGCCCATCCCGACATGTTCCGTCCCCGCGGCCGGCAACTGCCCGACGGCGGCATCATGCCGATGGAAGACGTGCCGAGCATTGCCGAGCTGACCGCGCACGGCGCGCGCGTCGTCGCAACGCGCGAGCCGCAAGCGCCGCTTGACGGCATGTTTTATGTCAGCGGGGAAATTCCCCGGGTGACGCCGTTCGAGACCGGGCTGCCGTTCCATTACGCCAAAACCGAGAACGGCTGGGAGCCCGACCCCTGGATCATCGACGAACGCTGGTTGGGCGTGCATGTGGCAGGCAAGGGTTTGGTCGTCTTCACCGCCTGTTCGCACGCCGGCGTCATCAATGTCCTCAAGGATGCCCGCGCCAAGCATCCGGACATCCCGCTTTACTGCGTGTTGGGTGGATTCCATCTGTCCGGCGCCACCGAAAAAATCATTCCGGAAACGGTCGCCGCATTGCGCGAGTTCGGCCTGACCTATATCGCCGCCGGGCATTGCACCGGCTGGCGGGCGATGGCGGCGCTGGTCAACGCGTTCGGCGATCAGGTGGTGACGCCGACGGCGGTCGGCAAACGCTTCGTGTTTTGAGCGCTACAAGGCGGCGATTCCGAACAACGCCTCGGCGTTGCGATAATAGATTTTCTCCCGCTCGGCATTCGACAGCGGCAGCGAATTGAGCACCTTGATGGTGTCGCGGATGTAGCCGGGCCCTTTCTCCTTGTCGAACGGGCAATCGGACGCGAACACCACGTGATCGGCGCCGAAGAAATCGAGGCCGCAGACCGTCGCGGCGCGCGCGCCTTCGACCGCGGTGTCGCCGTAGAAATCCTTGAAATAATCGTAGGGCCGCTTCTTCAAGGATTTGCGCAGGCTCTCGTAATCCTCATCCGACGTGCGCACACCCATCTGATCGAAGGAGTGAGCGACACGGCCTTCGAGATAAGGCACGACGCCGCCGAGGTGGTGGGCGATGACCTTGAGGTCGGGATGCCGGTCCATGATCTTGGAGAACACCAGCCGCGCCAGTGTGACACCGGTCTCGTATGGCCAGCCGAGCACGCTGCAGATTTCGTATTTCGACACTTTCTCGGTGGGATAATCGGGCATGTCGCGGGTGCGCGCCGGATGCAGCAGGATCGGCTTGCCGGCTGCAGCGATGACATCGAAGACCGGCAGGAATTTCGGCTCGTCGAGCGGCACGCCGTTGGCGTTGGTGGCGAGCTGCACCGCATTGGCGCCGTTCTTCAAGGCGCGCTCGGCCTCCTTGGCGGCAGCCTCCGGCGCGTTCATCGGCAACAGCGCCGACCAGCCGACGAAATGCTTTGGATGCTTCGCGGCCACTTCGGCGAGGCCGTCATTGGCGATCTTCGCCATCTCCGGCGATTGCTCCGGGCCCCACAACCGCTCGATCGGCGGCAAGCCGTGGGACAGCACCTGCGAATAGTTTTCGAACTGCTCGACAACGCGCAACCGCAAATCGAGATCGGATAGCGCCGGAATGCCGCGCACGCGCTTGCCGAGATCCTTCGCTCCCGCCGGCGTTTCCAACAGCGCATCGTAATAGCGCTTCGGGAAAAAGTGATTGAAGGCATCGATATAGCGCATGCGGCTCGTTCCCCGTATTCAAGTGTGTTGTTGATAGCTGTCAGTGCGCCTGCATCAGCCACGACGCGATGGCGAAAGCATCGGCGTCGCGGTCGAAATAGCCGATCACCTGCAGCCCGAGCGGCATGGCATCGACCTCGAACAACGGCAGCGACAGCGACGACACGCCAAGCAGCGATGACGGCACGCCGAATTCCGGATTGCCGGTCGAGTTCAAACCCTCAGGCGCCGAGCCGGGCGCCGCAAGCGTAATGCAGGCTTCGCACATGGCGGCAAGCTCGGCATGAACCGCGCGGATGCGCGCGCGTTCCTTGAGATCGCCGCGATGCTGCTCAAGCGTCAAACCTTCATATTTCTCTGCACGCTCCATGATGTTGCGGCTCAATTTGGCGGCGTCACGGTCACGCATGGAGTGCAGGAACCAGCGGTTTTCCCAGCCGTTGCAGCGGTGCGACAGTTCGGTGGCTTTGAGCAATTCGGTTTCGAGCGCGGCGACTTTCTTGTCGGCATGCCGCGTGCGGATTTCAACGCCGGTCGATTTCAGCCGCGCCACGCAATCTTCGAGACACGCCTTCGCGCCTGCCGACGCAGCATCCCATCCGGCCGTTTCAAGCACCGCAAGCGATTGCGGCTTCTTCGCCGCCGGCGTTTTGTCCGGTCCTTGCAGGCCGGGCGTGCCGGCATCGCCGCCGACACGGGCGACGATCTCATGGGCAACCTGCCAGACATCTTCAAGGGTCGCGCCAAGGATGCCGGTGCAACTCTGGCTCTGATAATCGTGGCTGCCTTGGCGGTTGAGCGCGTTGACCGTCGGCTTGAAGCCGACGCAGCCGCAATAGCTCGCCGGACGCACGGTCGAGCTGATCACCTGGGTGCCGAGCGCCGCACTGACGATCCCGACAGCAACGGACGCCGCCGAACCGCTCGACGAGCCGCCGGGCGTATGGGCGACATTCCACGGATTGCGCGTGCCGCGCGGCTCTGATGCGGCGAATTCCGTCGTCACCGTCTTGCCGATGATGACCGCGCCGGCGTCGCGCAACGCCCGCACGCATGCGGCATCTTTCTCGGAACGCCAACCGGCAAAAAGCGGCGAGCCCATTTCGGTCGGCATGTCGACGGTTTCGATGATGTCCTTGATGCCGACCGGCATGCCGTCGATGGCCGACATCGGCTTGCCCGCACGCCAACGCGCCGTCGATCGATCCGCAGCCGCCCGCGCCGCCGGCACGTTGGTGCAGACGAAGGCGCCGATCCGCGGCTCCCATTGGTCGAGTAGCGCCAGCGACTGTTCGAGGAATTCACGTGGGGTCTGTTTACCGGAAGCGAAATTCTGCGCCGTCGCGAGGTACGGCCGCATCACCGGCTTTGTTTGGTCAGGTGCGTGCATGCCAATCTATTTCTTGCTTTCGTCGTAATAGTGAATCTCGTAGAGTACGCAGCCGCGATCTGATTTGAACGGCCCGTGATGGACGCCCGGCGGCCGGCACGCATAGGTCGGCGCATCGAACGGCTCGCCGCCATGGCCCTTGTCGTCGTTGCCGACGATGAGATCGCCGGAGACCAGATAAACCTCTTCCCAGTGATCGTGCACGAACGGCGCGGTGGTGTAGACGCCGGGCGCGAAGCGCAACAGCCGCGTGCGGCTGCCCATCTTCTTGGTCTCGTCGAGATCGCTGGCCAGGATTTTTTGCTGGATGCCGGAGGGATAGCCGGGCGGCGTCATCCAGCCCTTGTCCATGTCGACCTTGTGGAATTCGAGATGCGGCTTGTTCATCGGCATGATCTTACCTCCTTATTCCTCATCCGAGCACCGGCAAGGTGCGGATGCCGTAGCGGTGTTGGATTTTCCGCCCGAGCACCGGATCGTCGAGCTCGACCTCGAAAACGTCCGACGGCCGCACGCCGCCCTTGGCCGACAACGTGCCGCAGAACATCAGCGTGCCTTCGGCGAGACCGGCCTTGCCGGCAAATTTTTCGATCAGCTCCAGCGGGTCGAGCATCGCGGTCACTGGCCCTTCCTGATAGAGCACACGCTTGCCGTTTTCGGAAATGTAGGCGCGCAGCATCAGCTTGTCCCAGTGCGGCGCGACCTCGACCATCGGCCAGAATTCCGGCGCGATCGGCTTGTCGCACATCTGCTTCGATACCGAGACGCCATATTTCTCCACTTCGCGGTCGGTATGGTCGGAACCGGCGCCGACCCACAGCCGGCCGTCCTGCCGCAGCAGCACGAACTCGCCTTCCCCGCTCGACGCTTCGCCGAGCACCTCGATGCTGTCGGCAATGGTCAGCCGCGCCGCCGAGGCACGATAGAAGATCGGCGTTGTCGCCGGCGGTTTCACGCCGAGCGCGCCGAGTTCCTTGATGTGCAGCTCGACGGCGGCACGGTCGCGCCCGGTCCAGCCGGCGACCACGAGGTGATCGACCGTGACGTTGCGGCGCGTCAGCCCGGAATCGTCGTGAAGTAACAACGGAAGCACGCGTGCCGACACTGGACCTCCCCGCCCGTTGCATTGAATTTGGCCGCATTGTACAGGAGGGGCAAGCCTACGCAATCAAGCGACAGAGAAGCGCGCGAGGGCTGCATCGCTGCAGCAGGGCGCGGTCTTCCGCATCGCCTCAAAGAGGATGCGCACCATGCATGAGATCGCCGGCCAGACTCATTGGCACGAGCCCAGTGGCTTCAAGCGCGCCGGCTTCGGCAAGTTCAACCGGCCGAAGACGCCCTACGACCTGTTCATGGAAGCGGACGACATTCCGGTCTACCGCGATATCGGCGTCAGCAAAGTGCAAAACCTGCCGCTGCAACCGTGGAAACGCATGGGCGGCCGCGGCAGCTACATTCAGCTGCACGGCACCGAAGGCAAATGGGGCGCCTATGTGGTCGAGGTGCCGGGCGCCGGCGCGCTCAATCCCGAAAAGCACATGTACGAGGAAGTCTACCTCGTGGTCGAAGGCCGCGGCTCGACCGAAGTCTGGCTCGAAGGTGACAACAAGCGCCACGTGTTCGAGTGGCAGAAGGGCTCGCTGTTCTCGATTCCGGTCAACGCCATGCACCGCATCGTCAACGCCAGCTCCGCGCCGGCGCTGCTGCTCGGCGGCACCACGGCGCCTAATCTGATGAACCTCATCAACAACACCGACGTGATCTTCAACTGCCCGTATCAGTTCCGCGACCGCTTCTCCGGCGCCGACGATTTTTACAAATACAAGGACGACATCGAGCCCGATCCGGTGCGTGGCCTCGCCATGCGGCGGACGAATTTCATTCCCGACATCGTCAACTGCGACCTGCCGCTCGACAATCGCCGCTCGCCCGGCTGGCGCCGGGTCGAGCCGTTCATGACCGGCAACACGTTCTATCTGTGGGTCGGCCAGCACGAGAACGGCCACTACTCCAAGGCGCACGCGCATACTTCGGCAGCGGTGCTGATCTGCATCAAAGGCAAGGGCTACACCTATACTTGGCCCGAGCGCCTCGGCCTGACGCCGTGGAAGGACGGCAAGATGGACGAAGTCAAACGCGTCGACTACGAGCCGGTCGGCATGGTGTCGGCGGCGCCCGGCGGCGCGCGCTGGTATCACCAGCATTTCGGCGCCTCGAAGGAAGCGTTCCGCCTCACTGCCTGGTTCGGCCCGCACAATCCCGGCCGCGAGCCCGGCCCGCCCGGCGAGAAGCACACCGATTACACCGCGATGGATATTCCGGAAGGCGGCACGGCGATCCCCTATTACATGGAGGATCCGTTCCTGCGCAGCGAATACGCCGCGACCATGAAGCGCGAAGGCGCCGAGAACCGCATGCGGCCGGAATATTACGAGCGCGATTACCGCGGGCTATTGCCCAAAGAATAATGGCGACGTTTTGCAGTGACGTGTTTGCATGACTGACAAAGCCCAAGAAGAGGCGCAAGGCGGGCGCATATTCTTCTCCTCGACCGGGCGCACCTTCGGCGAAGAAGACGAGCTGTGCGTGCTCTCGGTTGGCGTCGATATCGGCTCCTCGACCTCGCACCTCGTGTTCTCGCGCATCGTGCTGGAGCGGCTCGACAGCCGCTACGTGGTCACCGAGCGCGAGAGTTTTTATCAGTCCGATATTCTGCTTACGCCCTACTCGGCCGAGGAAACCATCGACGCCGATGCGCTCGGCGCTTTCATCGCCCAGCAATACAAAGACGCCAAGATCGATCCCGACGAGATCGATACCGGCGCGCTGATCCTGACCGGCGTCGCGGTGCGCCGCCGCAATGCCCGGCGCATCGGCGAATTGTTCGCGGCGCAAGCCGGCAAGATGGTCGCGGTCTCCGCCGGCGACAGCCTTGAAACCGTGATGGCGGCCTACGGCTCGGGCGCGGCGGCGCGCTCGATCCGCAGCGGCGCGCCGTTGATCAATGTCGATATCGGCGGCGGCACCTCGAAGATCGCGGTCTGCGCCGAGGGCAAGGTGATCGACGTCACCGCGCTCGACGTCGGCGCGCGTCTGGTGGTGCTCGACGATGCGCGCCGCATCGTGCGGCTCGAAGAGGCCGGCCGGCGTTTTGGTGCAGAGCTCGGCCTGAAGCTTGAGCCCGGCGTGTTGCTCTCCGAACAACAGGCGCAAGCGCTTGCAGCGCGCATGGCCGACAGTCTGTTCGAGGCGATGAAGGGCGGCTCGCCACGCGCCGGCGGCGCCGACTTGTTGCGGCTCGATCCGCTGACGTGGCGCGGCGAAGTGTCGGACGTGAGTTTTTCCGGCGGCGTTTCCGAATATATTTATGGTGGCGAGGCAAAGGCCTTCGGCGACATCGGCCCGCAGCTCGCCACGGAAGTTCGCGCGCGGTTGCGCGACTGGGGGCCGCAACTGGCGCGGCCCGACGCGCGCATCCGCGCCACCGTGATCGGCGCCTCGCAATATACGATGCAGGTTTCCGGCAGCACGATCTTCGTGTCGCCGCTCGAGACGCTGCCGCTGCGCAACGTACCGGTGATCGCGCCAACGCTGCCGCTCGATGCCGAGACCATCGATTCGGCAGCCATAGCCGCGGCGATCAAAGCGGCGCTGAAGCGGCTCGATCTCGGCGACGGCCAAAGCCCGGTGGCCGTCTTCGTGCCGTGGCGCGGCTCGGCGACCTTCCGCCGCCTCGACGATTTTTGCAAAGGCATCGCCGACGGACTGGAGGCGGTGCTGGCCAACGGCCATCCCATCGTGCTTGCGGGCGACGGCGACGTCGGCGGCCTGATCGGCATCCACTATTGCGAAGAGATGAAGCTGAAAAACCCGATCGTCTCGATCGACGGCCTCGAGCTCAAGGAGTTCGACTATATTGACATCGGCGCTATCCTCGACACTTCGGGCGCCGTGCCGGTCGTCATCAAGTCGTTGATTTTTCCGACGACCGCGGGCGTGGGCAAAGACTGGAAAGCGGAGCGAACGGTCGCCCCCGCTGACGCGACATAGCCGCGGCTCACTCATCCGCCAAATTATTGCGCTGCACAATGAGCGGGCGATATGCGGTCAAAGCGGGCAACCGGCCCCGCAGTCGGAACCGGAATTAACTTTCCGGCTTTTCTCTAAACCATTGAAATATATGGCCTAAGGGCAATTCGGCGCGGTGGCATCCATCTTGCTGTTTACACCTCAGTAATGTTTGGCGCCGAACCGCGGCAACGAGCAATGTTGCCGGCGACGCTTAACCGACAGCGACCGCCGAAGGAGACAAACGATGGACATGGACTACGTGAAACCGGCCGATGTTGCGGTTGCCATGGTCGAGGCCGGCAAGCGCAAGCTTGCGCTGGCCCCGCGCGACCTTCTCATCCGCGGCATGCTCTCAGGCGCCATCCTTGGCGTCGCGACCAGCCTCGCCTTTACCGGCGCGGTGCAGACCAACGTACCGCTGGTCGGCGCGCTGATTTTCCCGGTGGGCCTGATCGCCATCGTGCTGCTCGGGCTCGAACTGGTCACCGGCAGCTTCGCACTCGTGCCGCTGCCGTGGCTCGAACGCGAGGCAAGCTTTGGCTCGGTGCTGGTCAATTGGGGCTGGGTCTTCATCGGCAACCTGATCGGCAGCGTCGCCTATGGCGCGCTGATCGCCATCGCGCTCACCAATATGGGGGCGACGCCGCCGGCCGGCGTCGCGGCGCGCATTGTGCAGATCGCCGAGCTCAAGACCACCGGCTACGCCGCGCTGGGCTTTGCCGGACTGGTCAGCTGTTTCGTCAAAGCGATGCTGTGCAATTGGCTGGTCTGCCTCGCGCTCGTTCTCGCCATGACCTCGACGTCGACCATTGGCAAGATCGCCTGCGCCTGGATGCCGATCTTCATCTTCTTCGCCCAGGGGTTCGAGCATTCCGTCGTCAACATGTTCATCATTCCGACCGGCATGATGATGGGCGCCAAGGTCACTGTCGCCGATTGGTGGCTGTGGAATCAGATCCCAGTGACGCTCGGCAACATTGTCGGCGGTTTCACCTTCACCGGTCTCGCCATCTACATGACTTACAAACCGAAGCCGGCGCCCGGGAAGGTGATGGCGCCGACGCCGACCGGCGTGCCTGCGGAGTAGCGTAATCGTCCGCCTATCGCGCGACGCACGGAGGTCTTCAACAAACGGAAGGCGTGATGTCGGGAGATTTCGAGCCGGAGCAAAAGCGCTATCTGGAAGGGTTTATGGCCGGTTTGCAGATCGCGAAAACATCGCGATCTGCAGCCGGCAATGGTGCGCCCGCCAGTCAAACCAATGGAGCAGCGCCAGAACCGGTCGGACCCGACGCCGCGGCGTTACGCGCGCAAGATCGCACTATCAAGGCCGGCGGCAAGTTGTCCGATCCGGAAAAATTCAAACGCGAGCTGCATCCTTTCGACGGCTACGAGAAACTGAAGGACCAGGCCGCCAAGAACGAGGCGCCGAAGCCCGACGATAATTTCCGCTGGCGCTTTTTCGGCCTGTTCTACTGCGCGCCGACGCAGAAGGCCTATATGTGCCGGCTGCGCATCCCCAACGGCATTCTTTCGCACTGGCAGTTCTCAGGCGTCGGCGATCTCGCCGAGCGCTATGCCGGCGGCTACGCGCACGTGACCACGCGCGCCAATCTGCAGATGCGCGAGGTCGAGCCGAAAAACGCCGTGGCCATGGTCGAGGCGATCCAGGATCTGGGCTTGAGCTCACGCGGCTCCGGCGCCGACAATATCCGCAACGTCACCGGCACGCCGACCGCGGGGATCGACCCGCAGGAATTGATCGATACGCGGCCTTACGCCCGCGAATGGCACTTTCACATCCTCAACGACCGCTCGCTCTACGGCATCCCGCGCAAATTCAATGTCGGCTTCGACGGCGGCGGGCTGATCCCGGTACTGGAAGACACCAACGACATCGGCTTCCAGGCGGTCGCGGTGAGGGACGGCTGCGGCGTCGAACCTGGCATCTGGTTCAAGCTCATGCTCGGCGGCATCACCGGCCATCAGGATTTCGCCCGCGCTACCGGCGTCATCGTCAAGCCCGCAGACGCTACCAAAGTGGCCGATGCCGTGGTGCGCGTCTTCATCGACAACGGCGACCGCACCAACCGCGCCAAGGCGCGGCTCAAATACGTCCTCGACGCCTGGGGATTCGAGAAATTCCTGGGCGCCATGGAAGACAAGCTCGGCCACAAGCTCACCCGCGCACCGGAGACAGCCCTTGAAACACGACCGCCCTTCGACCGCCTCGCTCACATCGGCTCACACCCGCAGAAGCAGAAGGGCCTTCATTGGCTCGGTGTCGTCCTTCCGGTGGGCAAGATTACCGCCGAGCAGATGCGCGGTATCGGCAAGATCGCCGAAAAATTCGGCGACGGCGATATCCGGCTCACGGTCTGGCAGAACCTTTTGATCTCTGGCGTTGCCGAGGACCGCGTCGCCGCGGCGCAAGCGGCCATCGAAGCGATCGGGCTTTCGACCAAAGCGACATCGATCCGCGCCGGCCTCGTCGCTTGCACCGGCAATGCCGGCTGCCGGCTCGCTTTGTCCGACACCAAGCGTCACGCCGAAGAGATCGCGCACTGGTGCGAAGCCCGCGTGCAGCTCGACGGCCCGCTCAACATCCATCTCACCGGCTGCCCGAATTCCTGCGCGCAGCATTACATCGGCGACATCGGCCTCGTCGGCACCAAGGTGCAGGTGTCGGAGGACGGCGATCAGGTCGAGGGCTATCACATCGTCGTGGGCGGAGGTTTCGGCCCGGACGCGGCTTGCGGCCGCGAGGTCTATCACGACATCAAAGCCGAGGACGCGCCGCAGGCGGTCGAGCGCATGCTCAAAACCTATCTCGGCCACCGCGCCTCGGCGGACGAAAGCTTTTTGGCCTTCACCCGCCGTCACGAGGTCGATGCGCTCAAGACGCTGTTCGAAACCCAGGCGGTTGAATGACGCAGACCACGCCGCCGCCGATCCCGACCCTCATTCCGGATTCCGCGCCGTTCTCGGTCGAGCAGCGCACTTGGCTCAACGGCTTCTTCGCCGGCCTTTTGTCGCTCGATGGCGGCATCAATGCGCTGTCGTCGGAAGAGACCGCGGCGTTGATGAACGACGTCATGGGGACGGGCGCGGCGACGGCGCGCGGCCCGCTCGATGACGGCGACGACGGGCAGACGCCCTGGCACGACCCCGCCATGCCGATCGGCGACCGCATGCAGCTCGCCGAAAGCCGGCCGCTGCGGCGGCGGTTCATGGCGGCCATGGGCCAGCAGGATTGCGGCCAGTGCGGCTACAATTGCGAGGATTACGCCAACGCCATCGTCCTGAAAAACGAGGAGCGGCTGAACCTGTGCGTGCCCGGCGGCAAAGACACCACGCGCATGCTCAAGACGCTCTATGCCGAGTTCGGCGCCATCCCGGCGACCGCCAAAGCGCCGGCGACCGTGCCCAAGCCTGCCGCCGACGCGGCCGCCGCGCCGGCACCGACGCGGGACAATCCGGCCGAGGCGACATTCCTCTCGCGCACCAGGCTCAACAAGCCGGGTTCGCAGAAAGAGACCTGGCATATCGATATCGATCTGGCGCAGAGCGGCATCGACTACGTCGTCGGCGATTCGTTCGGCATGTTTCCCCATAACGAGCCAGCGCTGGTCTATGCCGTGCTTGCCGCACTCGGCGCGCCACCCGATTTCCCGATCGCCGGCCGCGCGTTGCGCGACGTTCTGACCGACAGCGTCTCGCTCGGCGTGGCGCCCGATATGCTGTTCCAGCTCATCTCCTACATCACCGGCGGCGAGCGGCGGCAAAAGGCCAAGGCGCTCGGCTCCGGCGGCGATCCGGACGGCGATGCGGCCACGCTCGATGTGCTGGCGGCGTTGGAAAAATTTCCCGGCATCCGGCCCGATCCGGAAGCCTTCATCGAAGCGCTCGATCCGCTGCAGCCGCGGCTTTACTCGATCGCGTCCTCGCCGAAGGCCGCGCCCGGCAAAGTGGCGCTCACCATCGACACCGTTCGCTACAAGATCGGCAAGCGGGCGCGGTGCGGCGTCGCCTCGACCTACTTCGCCGACCGCATCGCGCCCGGCACCAAGATCAAGGCTTATATCCAGAAGGCGCAGCATTTCGGCCTGCCCGCCGACCCGTCGATCCCGATCATCATGATCGGCCCCGGCACCGGCATCGCGCCGTTCCGGGCCTTCCTGCACGAGCGCATGGCGACCAAGGCGACCGGCCGCAACTGGCTGTTCTTCGGCCACCAGCACCGCGACTACGATTTTTTCTATGAGGACGAGCTGAGCGGCATGCGCTCAGCCGGCGTACTGACGCGGCTGTCGCTGGCCTGGTCCCGCGACGACAACCAGAAATTCTACGTGCAGGACCGCATGCGCGAGGTCGGCCGCGAATTTTGGGCCTGGCTCGCCGAAGGCGCCCACGTCTATGTCTGCGGCGCCATCACCATGGGCAAGGATGTCGAGCGCGCCATGGTCGACGTGATCGCGGCCCATGGCGCGCGCAGCATCGATCAGGCGGTCGCGTTTCTCGCGGAGCTGAAGAAAAACCACCGCTACCACACCGACGTGTATTAAGCCTGCGACAGCCGCCCCCACGAAGCGAGCGGCAAGAAGTCAGGAATACCCCTCATTCCATCTTCGCCCCAGACGCCTTGATGATCGCGGCCCATTTTGGAATTTCCGTTCCGATATAGGCGGTGAATTCATCCGGCGTGCCGCCCACGGTGTCGATGCCGAGCGCGGCGAGCTTCTGCTGCACACCGGGGTCCTTCAGCGTCTCGACGATCGCGCGGTGCAGCGTCTCGACGATGCCGCGCGGCGTGCCGGCCGGCGCGACAAGGCCGTGCCACGTCGTCGCTTCGAAACCCGAAAGGCCGGCCTCGTCCATGGTCGGAACGTCGGGCAGGACGGCGGTGCGCTTAAGCGTGGTCACGGCGAGCGCGCGCACCTGGCCGTTGCCGAGAAATCCCATGACACCGGACGTCGTGGCGAACATCATCTGGTCGGAGCCGGCGATGACATCCTGCAGTGCCGGCGCCGAGCCCTTGTAGGGCACATGCACGATGTCGATATGGGCCTCGGCTTTGAACAATTCGCCGGCCAGATGCGCCGCCAGGCCGTAGCCCGAGGACGCGAAGTTGAGCTTGCCCGGATTGGCCTTGGCGAGCGCAATGAGCTCGGCGAGCGAATGCGCCGGCACATCGAGATTGACCACCAGAACATTGGCCTGGGTGCCGATGAGGCTGATCGGCGCAAAATCTTTCACCGGATCGAAGCCGATCTTGCTGTAGAGGCTGGCATTGGTGGCGAGGATCGCGTTGTTGCCCAGCAGCAGCGTGTAGCCGTCGGCCGCCGCGTGGGCCACGACCTCGCCGGCGACATTGCCGCCCGCGCCCGGACGATTGTCGACGATGAAGGGCTTGCCGAGCACGCTGCCGAGCTTGTCGGCCATGATGCGCGCCAGAATGTCGCTGGCGCCGCCCGGCGGAAAACCGACCACGATGGTGACCGGCCGTTCCGGATAGTCGGCGGCGCCGGCAATGGCCGTCGCGCACAACAGCGCGAGCGTTGCGGCAATGGCGCAGATCGATCGCTTGAGCATTCCGGTTCTCCCGTGGCGCGACATTAAGGCCGCGGCGAACGCAGGCAAGCACCGACGCCTCGGACCCCATATGCAGCTTTGACCGATGACATGCGCGCCAAGCTCGCGCTACAACCCCCCTATCCGATCCGGGGAGAGTGGCCGATACGCACCGGCGCCGAATATTTACGTTCGCTCAATGACGGCCGGCGCGTTTTCGTCGACGGCGAGAGCGTCAAGGACGTCACCGCGCATCCGGCCTTCCGTCAGGCGGCGCGCTCGGTCGCGAACCTGTTCGACATCGCGGCCGATCCGGCACTGCGCGAGCGCATGACTTATCCGTCGCCGAAAACCGGCCAGCCGGTGTGGCGGGCTTGGCAGATTCCACGCACGCACGCCGATCTGCGCGCCCGGCGGCTGTTCTCGGAAACCTGGGCGGAAGCGACCTTCGGCCTGATGGGACGGTCGCCGGATCACGTCGCCGGCTTCTTCGCCGGCTACGCGGCGGTGCCGCAGCTGTTCGCCACGGCGGGCCAAAAGTTCGCCGACAATCTGGTCGCGTTCTACGAGTTCATGCGCGACAACCACATCTACGCCAGCTACGCCATCGTGCCGCCGCAGATCGACCGCTCGAAACCGGCGCACAAGCAGAGCGATCCGACGCTCTATGCCGGGGTCGTCAAGGAGCGCGACGACGGCATCGTGATCTCCGGCGCACAGCAGGTCGCGACCGGCGGCGTGCTGTCGGACTGGATTCACTTGAGCTGCATCCACCCGCTGCAGCCCGGCGACGAGAACTACGCCAACTGCGTCGCGGTCCCGGTCAATGCGCCAGGGGTGACACTCATCCCACGGCGGCCTTTCGCGCTGCACGCCGACAATGCCTTCGATTATCCGTTGTCGAGCCGGTTCGACGAATCCGACAGCTACGTCGTGTTCGACAACGTGTTGGTGCCGTGGGAGCACGTCTTCATCTACCGCAATCTGGAATTGACCCGCGACCAGTGGTTCAAGACGCCGTCGCATTCGCTGGGCAATCATCAGGCGCAGGTGCGCTACGTCACAAAACTGCGCTTCATGATGGGGCTCGCGCAACGAACCATCGAGATGATCGGCAGCTCAGGCCTGCCGCCGGTGCAGATCGCCATGGGCGAGCTCGCGGCGCTGGTGTCGATCTACGAGGGGATGCTGCTGGCCCACGAGGTCGCGGCGCCGATCCGGGACGGCGTGCTGTGGCCGTCGGTGATCACGCTTTATGCGGCGATGGCGATGCAGTCGGAGTTCAACGGCCGGATGCTGGAGACGATCCGGGAGCTGGTGAGCTCTTCGGTGATCTCGCAGCCGTCTGCGCTGGCCGATTTCGACAATCCGGACGTCGCCCCATTGATCGAGCGCTACATGCGCTCGGGCACCATGGACGCAAAATCGCGCACCGCGCTGGTGCGGCTGTTGTGGGACTTCCTCGGCACCGAGTTCGGCAGCCGCCATCAACAATACGAAAAATTCTACGGCGGCTCGCCGTCGATCGTGAAGCAGAACGTCTATCGCAATTTCGATTTCAAGCGGGCGACGGCGCTGGTCGATCGCGCGCTGAATTTACCGCCGTTGGAATAAACGGCGCGCTGGTGGTGTGCCCTTTACGCCTCGGCGTCGGCAAGCTGTGGCACCGAAGCCGGCGACTTTTCCGCCGCCTTCGGCTCCAGCGCCGTCGCTACCGCTTCCTCGACTCGTTCGAGCCAGACGAATTCCATCTCCTTGCGCGCGATCTCCGGAATGTCGTCATAGTCGCGGCGGTTGCGTGCCGGCAGCATGACGCGCTTGATGCCGGCGGAGTGCGCGGCGACGACCTTCTCCTTGATGCCGCCGACCGGCAGCACCAGGCCGCGCAGGCTGATTTCGCCCGTCATCGCCGTGTCGCTGCGAATGGTACGCTCGGTCATCAACGACACCAGCGCCATGAACATGGCGACGCCGGCGCTCGGCCCATCCTTGGGGATCGCGCCCGCAGGCACGTGAACGTGGATGTCGCTCTTCTCGAAGCGGCTTGGATCGATGCCGAGCGAAACGGCGCGGTTCTTGACGATGGAGAGCGCGGCCTGGGCGCTTTCCTTCATCACGTCGCCGAGCTGACCGGTGAGAATCAGCCGGCCTGACCCCGGGATGCGGGTGGCCTCGATGAAGAGGATGTCGCCGCCGACCGGCGTCCAGGCAAGCCCGGTGGCCACGCCAGGCACACTAGTCCGCATCGCCACTTCGTTTTCAAAGCGCGGCGCGCCGAGAATCGCCAAAAGGTCCTCGCGCGCAATCCGGATCGGACCGCTTTGGCCTTCGGCAATCCGCACCGCGGCGTGACGCAACACCTGGCCGATCTGGCGCTCCAGGCCGCGCACGCCGGCTTCGCGGGTATAGCCCTGGATGATGTCGCGCAGCACGTCGTCGCCGATCTCGACCTGGCCGGGCTTGAGCCCGTTCGCCTCGAGCTGGCGGCGCAGCAGATAGCGATTGGCGATCTCGAGCTTCTCGTCGGCGGTGTAGCCGGAGAGGCTGATGATCTCCATGCGGTCGCGCAGCGGACCGGGCACCGTATCGAGCATGTTCGCCGTGGTGATGAACACCACGCGGCTCAGGTCGAACGGCACGCCGAGATAATTGTCGCGGAACGTATTGTTCTGCTCAGGATCGAGCACTTCGAGCAGCGCCGCGCCGGGATCGCCGTGGATGCCGGCGCCGAGCTTGTCGATCTCGTCGAGCATCATCACGCAATTGCGCGAGCCGGCCTTGCGGATGGCCTGGATGATGTTGCCGGGCAGCGCGCCGATATAGGTGCGGCGATGGCCACGGATCTCGGCCTCGTCGTGCACGCCGCCGAGGCTGACGCGCACGAACTTGCGATCCATGGCGCGCGCGATCGATTGGCCGAGCGAGGTCTTACCGACGCCAGGCGGACCGACGAAGCACAGGATCGGCGCCTTGCCCTGGGGGGCGAGCTTGCGCACGGCGAGATATTCAATGATGCGGCGCTTGATCTTGTCGAGGCCGTAGTGGTCCTCGTCGAGGATTTTTCGCGCCGCTGCGATGTCGATCGGCTTTTCCTCGGGCAGCGCCCACGGCAATTCGATCAACCAATCGAGATAGGTGCGCACCATGCCGTATTCGCCGGCCGCTTCCGGCATGCGTTGCAGCCGGCGCAATTCCTTGCGTGCCTGGTCTTCGATGTCCTTCGGCATGCCGGCCTTGGCGATGGCCGCGTCGAGCTCGGCCATTTCCGTGGCCTTGCCCTCTTCGCCTTCGCCGAGCTGGCGCTGGATCGCCGCCATTTGTTCGCGCAGCAGCGCCTCGCGCTGCCGCTCGTCGAGCGCGACCTTGGTCTGCCGGCCGATTTCCTGCGACAGCCGCAACACCTCGATGCGGTGGGCGAGCAGCCGCGAGACCTTCTCCATGCGCACGGCGATGTCGACGGTCTCAAGGATTTCCTGCTTTTCCTCCGGCTTCACGTCCATATAGGCGATCGCCAGGTCGGCCAGCGCCGGCGGCGCCTCGATCGATTGCACGGCGGCCAGCAAGTCCCCCGGCACCTGGGGCAGCAATTGGATGGCCTCGATGGTCTTGGCCTTGAGATCGACAAAGCGCGCTTCGATCTCCGGCGTGCGCACGCCCGGCTCGGGAATCTGCACGACGCGCGCCACCAGGAACGGCCAGCCCGACAGATATTCGCCGATCTGGAAGCGCTGCTCGCCCTGGCAGACGAGGTGGTTGGTGCCGTCGGGCGCTGTGATGTAGCGCACGATATTGGCGACCGTGCCCATGCGATGCATGTCGATCGCGGTCGGATCGTCGACGTCGGCTGAGCGCTGCAACAGGATGCCGACCTGGCGTTGCTCGCGCACCGCCTGTTGCGCAGCCGAGATCGACTTCGGACGACCCAAAGTGATCGGCAGCACGAGACCGGGAAACAGCACGGTGTTGCGCACCGGCACGATGATCAACGCATCGGCCGGCAATGGCGGCAAGGCGCCGCCGCCCGTTCCGTCTTTTGCAAGCACGTCAGCCACGAGACCCCACTTTCTGCAATGTAATCACCAGACAACCAGCGGCGGCGGCGCGGCGCACCGCGCCGTAGCGGCCGGGCGGCAGCCGGAGCCGCCGATAAAGCCGTCCTTGCGGCAATTCCAGCCGATGGATGATCGCCGTACGCAGTTCCGCTGGCAGGACGCGCGTTCCCGTGACCACAAGGTCGCCCTCTTCGATCACGGCTTGGGCACTGTCGGCGTCGACGCCCGGCAATGCCACCAGCGCCAGCACTTCGAATTCGGTTTCCAGAATGTCGACCGGCGGTTCCCAGGCCGGCTGGCGCGCCTGCGTACCGGCGGGCCGAAACAGCTCCCGGTGCATGCGCTCGGCCCGCGCCAGCATCTCGCAGGCTTCGGACCACATCCAGTCGCGGGCCACATCGCGGGCCATGGCTCATTCCCTCCAGCTTCGGAGGGGATATGTGTGGATCGGGAACCTGAAATTCAACGCCGACGATTATTGCGCGCTGACGGGCCGCTAAGCGCGGCTGGAGCGCACGCCTTCGGCAAGCTCGTGAACAAGGTCTGTGACTGCCGGCACCGTCGCGGCCGTCGGCTTGTCGCCGGGTCCAAGACTCTTGCGCACCGCGTCGACCAGCGCCGAGCCGACCACGACGCCGTCGGCGCCTGCCGCGAGGGCACGGGCCTGTTCCGCCGTGCGTACGCCGAAGCCGACGCAGACCGGAAGTTTGGTATGCCGCTTGATGCGCGCCACGGCGCCCGAAACCTTGCCCGGGTCCGGCGCGGCGGAGCCGGTAATGCCGGCGATCGAGACGTAGTAGACGAAGCCCGATGTATTGGTGAGCACGGTCGGCAGCCGCTTGTCGTCGGTCGTCGGCGTGGCGAGGCGGATGAAATTAAGGCCCGCCTTCATCGCCGGCAGGCAGAGTTCGTCGTCTTCCTCCGGCGGCAGATCGACGACGATGAGGCCATCGACACCGGCGGCCTTGGCATCGGCGAGGAATTTCTCGACGCCGTAGACGTAGATCGGATTGTAGTAGCCCATCAGCACGATCGGCGTGGCATCGTCGCCGGCGCGGAATTCCCGCACCACGGCGAGCGTCTTCTTCATATTTTGCCCGGCATGAAGCGCGCGCAGGCCCGCCGCCTGGATCGCCAGCCCATCCGCCATCGGGTCGGTGAACGGCATGCCGAGCTCGATCACGTCGGCGCCGGCTTTCGGCAGCGCCTTGATGATGGCGAGCGACGTGGCTTCATCGGGATCACCCGCCATGGTGAAGGTAACGAGCGCGGCACGGCCTTCCTTACGCAGCGCGGCAAAGCGCCGGTCCATGCGTTCGGTCATCGCGCTTTATTTCCCAGATGCCGCGCCACCGAATCGAGGTCCTTGTCGCCGCGGCCGGAGAGATTGACCACCATGAGGTGATCCTTCGGTTTTTGCGGCGCCAGATCGAGCACCTTGGCGATGGCGTGCGCCGGCTCGAGTGCCGGGATGATGCCTTCGAGCTTGGACAAAAGCTGGAACGCGTTGAGCGCCTCGTCGTCGGTCGCCGAGAGAAACGTGACGCGGCCGGCGTCGGCGAGCCAGGCGTGCTCGGGCCCGATGCCAGGATAATCGAGGCCGGCCGAGATCGAATGCGCTTCGTTGATCTGGCCGTCCTCGTTCATCAGCAAATAAGTGCGATTGCCGTGCAGCACGCCGGGCCGGCCGCCGGCGATGGAAGCGGCGTGCATGCCGGTATCGAGGCCGTGGCCGGCCGCCTCGACGCCGAAAATTTCGATTCCCGCATCGTCGAGGAATGGATGGAACAGGCCCATGGCGTTGGAGCCGCCGCCGATGCAGGCGATCAGCGAATCCGGCAGCCTGCCTTCGGCCTGTTGCATCTGTTCGCGCGTCTCGCGGCCGATGATCGATTGGAAGTCGCGCACCATCATCGGATAGGGATGGGGACCTGCGATGGTACCGATGCAATAGAACGTCGAGCCGACATTGGAGACCCAGTCGCGCAGCGCCTCGTTCATCGCGTCCTTGAGCGTCTTGGCGCCGGACTCAACGGGCACCACCTTGGCGCCCAGCATGTGCATGCGAAACACGTTCGCCTTCTGCCGCTCGACGTCAACGGCACCCATATAGACGATGCATTCGAGGCCGAAGCGCGCGCAAAGCGTCGCCGTCGCCACGCCGTGCATGCCGGCGCCGGTCTCGGCGATGATGCGTTTCTTGCCCATGCGCCGCGCCAGAAGAATCTGGCCGAGCACGTTGTTCACTTTGTGTGCGCCGGTGTGATTGAGCTCCTCGCGCTTGAGATAGATTTTGGCGCCGCCTGCCGAAAGGCCGGAGGCCGTCTGTCTGCAATGCTCGGTGAGCCGCTCGGCAAAATAAAGCGGCGACGGCCGGCCGACATAATGGGTCAGATAGCCATCCATCTCTTTCTGGAAAGCCGGATCGGCTTTGGCCTGGGCATAGGCCTGCTCCAGCTCCAGAATGAGCGGCATCAGCGTCTCGGCGACGAAACGGCCGCCATAAATGCCAAAGTGCCCGTGCTCGTCGGGCCCGCTGCGGAAGGAGTTGGGCCGCTGCAAGGTCATGCGGGACTCGTGATTTTATTTGTGCCAATGCGGGCAATCGCTTCGCGCGCGGCACGGACGAAAGCACGAATTTTATCAGGGTCTTTTTCACCCGGCGCACGCTCGACACCAGATGAGACATCGACGCCGGGAGCGTGGGTTATGCGCAAAGCCTCGCCGACATTGCCGGCATCGAGGCCACCTGACAGCATGAATGGCACGCCGGGATCGAGATTTTCCAGCAAATGCCAATCGAAAGCTCTGCCGAGGCCGCCCGGCCGCGTAGCTTGGCGAGGCGCCACGGCATCAAACAGAAGGCGATCAAAGTTTGTGCTAATGACCGCAACGTTCCTGAGATCCGCTTTAGTCCCGACAGGGATCGCCTTCATCACCGGCAGGCCGAAACGTGCTTTCAGAGCAATAGCGCGTTCTGCGGACTCCTTGCCATGAAGCTGCAATAAATCTGGCTTCAAGGTGTCAACAACAGCATCAATCAACGCGTCATCTGCATCGACCGTCAGCGCCACCTTTTGCGCTCGCCCGCGCACGCGGCTACCGAGCGTACGCGCCGCCTCGAAAGCAACATGCCGCGGCGACGGCGCAAAGAACACGAAGCCCACCATGTCGGCGCCCGCTTCGAGCGCGACATCGAGGGCCTCCGGTGTGGAGAGACCGCAGATTTTGACGATAACCGACATGCCTGCCCGGGGTCGCCTGTCCTTGATTGGCGCCCTTCTACATCCCTGCGCGGGCTTTGTCTTGCTCGGGACGACAGCGTCCTACTGGACCGGCGCCCGCAGCTGAAGCCGTTCCGGCGGCTTGGCGGTCTCCGGGACGCTCGCGCTGCTGCTCGGGGTGTGACGGAGCGATGCAAGCTCGCTGCGCAGCTCGCGGATGTCGCGTTCGAAGCGCCGCGCGGTACGCCGCAAATGGCCGTGCCGCAGCCACGATGCCGCGCCGCCGATCAGCACGCCGGCGATAAGCAGCCCGATGACCAGAACGAACAGCGGCAAGTTGAGCGAGGTCGCCGGATGCTCCGAGCTGAACGGATCGAGCGACACCGTCACGATCTGACGGTTGGCCACCGCGAAGGCGACAATGACGATGGCGAGCGGTATGAGGATGACGGCCGCGACGATCTTGCGCAGCACGCCTCCAGACGATCGCGGCTCCCGGCTCAACCTGGATTCGCGCGATTGAGCCGCTCGCGCATTTCCTTGCCGGTCTTGAAGAACGGCACGCATTTCTGGTCGACGGCGACATGGGCGCCGGTGCGCGGATTACGGCCGGTGCGCGCCGGGCGCTGCTTCACCGAGAACGCGCCGAAGCCGCGCAACTCGACCCTGTCGCCGCGCGCCATCGCGGCGATGATCTCGTTGAGAATGGCGTTGACGATATTCTCGACGTCGCGCTGGTAGAGATGCGGGTTCTGCGTGGAAATGTGCTGAACCAGTTCGGACTTGATCATTGTCGCCGCCTCGTCGCCCGCGAACGTTGCCTCAATTCGCCGTTGCAGGGTGCCAAAGCGCCAACAGACCGTCAAGATTGAACCGCTCCACCTCGGCGACCATGCCCCAGTCGTCGAACCGGCGCGCCAGCGTCTTCAGCCCGGTGGCGTCGAGCAGAGCCACGACGGAGGCGTGCAGGAACGGCAGGTCGCCAAAACGGCTCTTCAGCTCATAATCGCGCACTGGCAGCTTGGCGTCGACGTTCTTTTCCTTGGCGAGCCAGGCCAGCGCGGCCCGCTCGTCGCCGAGTTCGTCGATCAGCTTGAGGTCGATCGCCTGGTGGCCGGTGAAGACGCGGCCGTCTGACACCGTTTGCAACTCGCTGTCGCTCAGGTGACGGCGATCCTGCACGAGGTTTTTGAACCAAGCGTAGGAATCCTTGACGATCGAATCCAGCGCCGCCTTGGCTTCCGGACTGGTCGGCTCAAAGCCGCTCGGCGACGCCTTGAGCGGGCTCGATTTCACCGCCTCGACCTTGACGCCGATCTTGTCCAGCAGGTCGGCAAAGTTCGGATATTGGAACAGCACGCCGATCGAGCCGACCAGCGAGGTTTGTTGCGCCACGATGTGGTCGCCGGCCAGCGCCGTGATGTAGGCGCCCGAGGCGGCGAGGCTATCGACGACGATGACGATCGGTTTCTTGTCCCGCAGCCGCGACAGCGAGTCGTAAAGCTGTTCGGAGCCGGCGGTGGTGCCGCCGGGGCTGTCGACATGGATGATCACGGCGCGCGCCAGCGACGAGCGGGCGAGCCGGTCGAGTGCCTGCACCCGGTCGCGATCGCCGCGGATCAAGCCCTCGATAGTAACGCGCGCGATATAGGGCCGCACGCCGGTGAAGCCTGCACGATTGCTGCCCAGCGCCGCCACGCCGGCGACGGCGAGCACGATCACGCCGATGGCGATGACGCGCCAGAACGTGAGCTTCCTGCGCATCCGTCGGCGGTCGACGATCAGGTCGGCATCAAGCGACATGATCCGGCTCCTGTTGCTGGCGACGCCCCCTTAACCCCGTTACTCGTCCGACTCGTCCTTCTCGCTCTCCTCGCCCTTGCGCTTGAGCGCGGTGCCGAGGATATCGCCCAGCGTCGCGCCGGAATCCGAGGAGCCGTATTGCGCGATCGCCTCCTTCTCCTCGGCGACTTCCAGCGCCTTGATCGAGACCTGCACTTTGTGGGTGCGGCGATCGAACTGGATGACGCGGGCGTCGACCTTCTGACCGACGGCGAAGCGGTCCGGACGCTGCTCGGAACGGTCGCGCGCCAGCTCCGAACGCTTGATGAAGGAGGAATACTCGGTGCCGACGATCTTGACGTCGATGCCGCCTTCCTTCACGTCGATCACCTCGCCGGTGACGACGGCACCCTTCTTGAGCTCGCCGGCGGCGCCGGCTTCGGTCGCGGCAGGCGCGCCGCCCTCGCTGAGTTGCTTGATGCCGAGCGAGATGCGCTCCTTTTCGACATCGACGTCGAGCACCTGCGCCTTGACCTTGTCGCCCTTCTTATACTCCTCGATGACCTGCTCGCCCGGCCGTTTCCAGTCGAGATCGGACAGGTGCACCATGCCGTCGACGTCGCCGTCGAGGCCGAGGAACAGGCCGAATTCGGTCTTGTTCTTGACCTCGCCCTCGACCTCGGAGCCGGCCGGATATTTCTCCAGGAACACTTCCCAAGGGTTGCGCATGGTCTGCTTGAGACCGAGCGAAATGCGGCGCTTGACCGGGTCGACCTCGAGGACTTGCACCTCGACTTCCTGAGATGTCGAGACGATCTTGCCGGGATGAACGTTCTTCTTGGTCCACGACATTTCCGAGACGTGGATCAGGCCCTCGATGCCGGGCTCGAGCTCGACGAAGGCGCCGTAGTCGGTGATGTTGGTGACCCGGCCCTTGAAGCGCGTGCCGACCGGATATTTGGCCTCGATACCCTGCCACGGATCGTCGAGCAGCTGCTTCATGCCAAGCGAGATGCGGTGGGTCTCGTGGTTGATCTTGATGATCTTGACCTTCACCTGCTGGCCGATATTGAGCACCTCGGAGGGATGATTGACGCGCCGCCAGGCGATGTCGGTGACATGCAAGAGGCCGTCGATGCCGCCGAGGTCGACGAAGGCGCCGTAGTCGGTAATGTTCTTGACCACGCCGTCGATGACCTGGCCCTCTTCGAGGTTCTGCACCAGCTCCTGGCGCTGCTCGGCGCGGGTCTCTTCCAGCACGGTGCGGCGCGACACCACGATATTGCCGCGCCGGCGATCCATTTTGAGGATCTGGAACGGCTGCTGGTTGTTCATTAGCGGCGACACGTCGCGAATCGGCCGGATATCGACCTGCGAGCGCGGCAGGAAGGCCACTGCGCCGTCGAGATCGACGGTGAAGCCGCCCTTGACCTGGTTGAAGATGACGCCTTGGACCTTTTCGTTGTTCTGGAACGCTTTCTCGAGCTTGCCCCAGCTCTCCTCGCGGCGCGCCTTGTCGCGCGACAGTACGGCTTCACCAAGGGCATTTTCGATGCGCTCGAGATAGACCTCGACGGTGTCGCCGATCTTGATCTCGTTGTTGCGGCCGGGCCCGGCGAATTCCTTCAGCGCAACGCGGCCCTCGGTCTTCAAGCCGACGTCGATGACGGCGAGGTCTTTTTCGATCCCCACCACCGTCCCTTTGACGACGGAGCCTTCCTGCAGGTGACCGTCGCTGAACGATTCTTCGAGCAGCGAGGCAAAATCTTCGCGCGACGGCGCGGCGGCGGCAGCTTGAGCCATAAATTCTCCGGACCCCGTGGATTGAATTGGTCCCGAACGCGCGGCAGCCACCGGCAGGGCCGGCGGTTGGGGTCTTCAGCCAGACGGTCGGGACGAAGCTTCATCCGGGTCGCATAGACGAAGCGGCGAACGGGCTAACCTCCAATGACGAAAGCACATCAACCGCGCTTTCGGCCCGTTCGAGCGGCCTCGATGATGGCAACAGCGGCCCGGAACGCCGCGTCTATACCCAAATGAGTGGTGTCGAGCAAGTGCGCGTCCGGCGCCGCCTTCAAGGGGGCGGCGGTACGCCGGGAATCGCGCTCGTCGCGGCGCAAGAGGTCGGCCAGGACCTCACTCTCGTCCGCCTCTTCGCCCCGAGCCCGAAGCTCGATGACGCGGCGGGCGGTACGCACCTCAGGGCTGGCGATGACGAACAGTTTTACGTCGGCGCCGGGGGCGATCACGGTGCCGATATCGCGGCCGTCGAGCACCGCGCCGGGCGGCTTGGTGGCAAATTGGCGCTGATAGCTCATCAGCGCCTGGCGCACCTGCGGGATCGCCGCGACCACCGACGCCGCCTCGGTGATGGCCTGCAATTTCAGGGCATTGTCGTCGAATTTCTTCGGATCGAGTGCGACCGCTGCTTCGATGGCGCGTGCGGTATCATCGAGCGGATAGCCGGCGTCGAGCATCGCTTTGCCCACGGCGCGGTAAAGCAGCCCGGTGTCGAGGTGATGCAGGCCGTAGACCTGCGCGAGATATCTCGCGATCGTGCCTTTGCCCGAAGCGGCCGGTCCGTCGATGGCGATGATCATGACAGGTCCGCCCCAAGCCCGCGCATCAGTTCGACGAAGCCCGGAAAGCTCGTGGCGATGAACGTGCCGTCGTCGATCTGCACCGGCTTGTCGCTGGCCAGCCCCAGGACCATCGCCGCCATGGCGATGCGGTGATCCATATGGGTGGTGACGACACCGCCGCCCGCGGCGCGGCCGTTGCCGTGCACAAGAAGATCGTCGCCCTCGATATCGACGGCGACGCCGTTGCCGCGCAACAGCGCAGCAGTCGCGGCGAGGCGATCGGACTCCTTGACCCGCAGCTCCTTGAGCCCGCGCATCACCGTGGTGCCCTCGGCAAAAGCGGCCGCCACCGCCAGCACCGGATATTCATCGATCATGGACGGTGCACGCTCCGCCGGCACTTCGACGGCACGCAGCACACCTGAGCGGACGCGAAGATCGGCGACGTCCTCGCCGCCCTCCTTGCGCCTGTCGAGCTCTTCGATCGAGGCGCCCATCTCGCATAGCGTCGTGATCAGGCCGGTACGCAGCGGGTTCATCATCACGCCGTCGAGGATCACGTCGGAACCGCGCGCGATCAGGGCCGCGATCACCGGAAATGCCGCCGAGGACGGATCGGCGGGAACCACGATCGGTTCCGGCACAAGCTCGGGCTGGCCGATCAGCGTGATGCGGCGGCCGTTGCCCCCTTCCGGCTCGACACGCACTTGGGCGCCGAAATGGGTCAGCATCTTCTCGGTGTGATCGCGCGTCGCCTCGGCTTCGATCACGACGGTTTCGCCCGGCGCGGCAAGGCCGGCGAGCAGCGTCGCCGACTTCAGCTGCGCCGACGGCACCGGCGGCCGGAACACAATCGGGATCGGGTCGCGCGCGCCTGCGAGCGTCAGCGGCAAGCGGCCGTCGGCCGAGGCGAGCGTGCGCGCGCCGATGCGCTCCAAGGGATCCAGCACGCGACGCATCGGCCGCTTGCGCAGCGACGCATCGCCGTCGAACGTCGCCGTCACCGGGCAGCCGGCGACCGCGCCGAGCATCAGCCGGCAGCCGGTTCCCGAATTGCCGAAATCGAGCGTTCCTGCGGGCTCGGCAAAGCCGCCGACGCCGACGCCGCGGACCAGCCATCGCCGCTCACCGGTCCGCTCGACCTGGGCGCCCAGCGCGCGCAGCGTCTGCACCGTATTGATGACGTCCTCGCCTTCAAGCAGCCCGCCGATCCGGGTCTCGCCGACTGCCAGCGCGCCGAGGATCAGGGCACGGATCGAAATCGACTTGTCCCCGGGCACGCGCGCCCGGCCGGCCAAGGGGCCGTGACGACGGGCGGTCAGCGGAGCGGGATCGACGGTCATGGCGAATAAATCCAGCGGGCGTGCTCTAGCACGACGAGCCATTGCCCGTCATTCCGCGGTTTTTCACGGCGAAATCGGGCGCAATCGCCGCCGATACTCTATTGACAGCGGCGCCACGACTAGCCAAGTGAAGCTCCCAAATCGCCAAGGATCAGGATCGTGGCCAAACCCGAGCTCGGCACCAAACGGCTCTGCGCCAGTTGCAGCGTCAAGTTCTACGACCTCAATAAGGACCCGATTCACTGCCCGAAATGCGGCGCGGTGTACGAGATTGCGCCGGTCGTCACGCGCGGCCGGCCGGACGCGGCAGCGGCGGCAGCCGCCGCGGCAGCGGCGGCACGACCGGCTGCGGCCGAGGAAGTGGCCGCTCCGGAACCGCAGGATGCCGAGTTCGTCTCGCTCGAGGAGGCCGACGCCGAGGCTTCGGGGGCGAAGAAGCCCGCCGAGGGGGCAGAGGGCGACGTCGGCGATGAAGAAGTCGAAATCGACGAGCCCCTCGACGATGCCGCGTTCATCGAGGAGCAAGAGGAAGAGGACGCCGACGTCACCGACATCATCGGCGGTGACATCGAGAACGAGGAGGAAGGATAACCAGGAGTCAGTCATCGGAGGTCGGCAGCCCGATTGATGCCTAGGACGATCTCGCGTTAGTGATGACTGATCCCCAAAGGGGCCATAGCTCAGCTGGGAGAGCGCCTGCATGGCATGCAGGAGGTCGGCGGTTCGATCCCGCCTGGCTCCACCACCCTCCGCTCGCAGCGCATGGCGTGGCGACCGCAGCCGTAAAATCGGCACTTCAATCTAAAAATAAATATCGCAATCTTCTGACGACCGACTCCAACAATGCCGGGGCGTGGAACGTGGTCGACCGATTTTTTTGCAAGCGAGTGACAATATGTGCGGCGGCGAACGGCGCCGGCCATGCTATGCTGAGCGGGGGTTATTGAGGGAGTTGCAAATGCGGGGATATTGGATCGGCGCGGCGCTGGCCGCCGGCTTCGCCATCACGCTTGCCAGTTCACTGTCGGCCCAACAGCGCCAGTCGGCGCCGGATTCTAATCTCAACGCCGAAGACCAGCTGTCGCCGTCCCAGATGGCGCAGCCGATGCCCGGCGCGGTGGCGACACCGGGTGGCGCGCCGGGTCACGCCCCGGCCAAGCACACCGCAACCGCCGGGTCGCCGGCGGCCGCCACAGTAAGGTCGAACGCCGCGATTGCCGCGTCCCGCGTCGTGGTATGCAGCGGTCCGTTCTCGCAGGATTCGAGCAATCTCAAGCTCGCCATGATCTTCGATTCACGCAACGTCTCGTTTGAAGACGTCGATGTCGGAGGCACCAAGGTCGGCGCCTCGGTTCTGTTCCCGAAGGATCCAAAACACCGCCTCGAAATCTGGTGGGCCAACCCGGCGAGTCGCAGCGGCACCTATCTCATCCTGATCAACAAGCAATCGACCTGGAGCGCACCAGACGGACTAAAGCTCGGCATGACGCTCGCCGATCTGGAAAAAATCAATCACAAGCCGTTCAAGCTGAAAGGTTTTGACAAGGACAATACCGCAACCGTCAGCGATTGGGACGGTGGCACCTTGTCGAAGATCCCGGGCGACTGCAAATCCGGGGTCAGCTTGCAGCCCGATGCGAAAGCCTCCGCTGACGCGGTGAAGGAATTGACGGCCGACAAGGAATACAGCTCCGCCGACCCGGCGATGCGTGAGCTGAAACCGAAAGTGAGCGAAATTCTGATCGGCTATCAGTAGTCGGACATCTCGCGATTGACCGGTCGATTCTGATCCCTGATGGCCGATTCCCGATCCCCGTCAGTGCTTCGGCGGCGGCCCTAGCGGCGTGCCCAGCTCATCCTGCGGATCAGCGACGCGCATGGCCCGCACGTCGCGGGCCATTTCCAGGCAGGTCAGCAACTCGGTGTAGCTCGACTCGCCGCCCATCCTGGATTCATTCGTGCAATGGACCTTGTCGGAGGCGTTGAAGCTCGACCACTGCTTGACGAGCTCGTCGCGGATGCTCTGCTCGCTGTCGAGGCAATCCTTCTTCTCCTGGCCGATGGCGGAGTCATGGAACGTGACACCGCCCTGCTGGGCGATGCCGGTGCAGACCTGCTCCACATTAAGGGCCGGCACGCTATCGACGACCGGCATCATGAGTTGCGCGCCGAGCGCCAGGACTTTGGCAAGGATCATTGTCGTGCTCCGTACTACCGCCGCATCGATTATAGCACAGCTGCCGTGTCGCAGAAGCCGGGCCGCGGGCGGCTGTCCCGGAAAAACCATTGACCGGCGCTGATTCGGACCGCTATGGCTGCGCGCGCCGGGGTTAGGGGGACCTGCATGAATCTGGCTGCGCTTTTCGGCACGGTGCTTACCGTCGCGGTGGCCACCGGTCCGTCCAATGATTCAAGCGGGCCGCCGACCTTCACCGCGCAGCAAAAGGTTGCCGCCACGGCACCGCTGGTGCGCTCGGCGACCGAATGCATCATGCGCGCCGTCGTCGCCAATCCGCGTTACGGCACCGAGCCGGCGGCCGCACTCGGCGACCTCATCGTCGCGTCGATGCCGTCCTGCGTCACCCCCGTACGCGCCATGATCGACGCCTACGATCGCTATTTCGGCCAAGGCTCGGGCGAAGCGTTCTTCATGGGCCCCTATCTCGACGTGCTGCCCAAGGCGGTCACGGAAGGCGCCAAGAACGAACCTGAATAATATCCGCGCGGCGCCACGTCATTGCTGCGGCAGGGGCCCAATGGTGTCGACCACGCGCATCCTGGTCGGGTCGACGAGCACGACCTTATCCTCCACCATCGTGCATTCGTAGAGCTTGGCTGCAGGATTGCCGGCCACGATGTCATCGGGCAGCGCGTAAAGGTTGATCATCGGCGGCACCTCGGCGCCGATCACGGCAGGAAACCGCTGCGGTGACACTTTGCTCCGGTCTTTGCTGACCGCGGCATAGATCGCACTGCGTTGCGCCGCCGTCAGCCCGAGCTGCTGCGCACCGCCGGCGTCGGTGTTCTGCGCACGGATATTTTGCGCTCCTGTGGCGAGCACGAATGCCATTGCCGCGACCGCGATGGGTATGGCGCCATGTCGTTTCATTGGCTCTTCCATTCTTGATGCGCAAACGCGCGCCCGGTTAACCCGCGGCGCGCGTTCGCCCGTTCAAAATTCCCGGCGCCTAGCGCGGGATCGACTGAATCGCGATGTTGGTTGCCGGATCGATCACCAGGATGCGGTCGGGCTCGTAGACATAGCGATAGATCGGAATCGCCGCGCCGACAGGAGGCGCCGCATTGACGTAGGTATCGTCCACCGTTGGGCCCGGCGCGACTGCGTCATAGAGCGGCGGCGCATAAGTTTGCGGCGCATAAGTTCCTGTCACCACCGGTGCCGGTGGCACGACGTCGTAGAGCGGTTGCGGAGCCACGGCGCGTTGGCTCACCACGGTCTGCCGCGTGGTGGTGACGACCCGCTTGCGTACGGTCGGCCGGGCGCCGGGCCGTACCGTGCGCACGGTTTCGGTGGTCTGGACCGTTTGCACCGGCTGTTGGGTGATGACGGTCTCGACCGGCTGGTCGGAAATGACCGTCTGCGCATTAGCTGCAGTCGGCCCAGCGGCGACAGCGAGGCCGAGCGCCGTCAACGCGGCGTAGGAGATGGTGTGTCTCATTGCCTACTCCATATACATAGGGGCCCCGGGGTTGCGCGCCGGGCACGACACTCAACGCGCGTTTGCGGCTTGCGTTCCTATTGGACGCCGGATGACGCGGACTCGCTGCGATTGTTCCAGGAGCGCAAAATTGCCGCGCTCATGCCATCCCGGAACCATATCCGCGCGGCAATGCCGGGCGCAGCAGCGCCGCAAGCGGCAGCGTGAGCAGCACCATGACGGCGACCAGCGCCAACGCCTTCCAGACGCCGAAGGCATCGCCGACGACCCCGTAGAGCGTGGGCGCGATGGCGCCCGAGCCGATGGTGCCGGTATAAAAAATGCTCAGCGCGCGCGTTCGCCGCTGCGGCGTGACCAGACTCGGCACGGAACCGTAAAGGACGGACGAAGTACCGTTGAGCGCGATGCCGATCACCGGCAACAACACCAGCGCGGCGGGCAACGGCAGCGGCATCAGCGCCAGGATTCCGACCGCAGTCAAACCTTCGGTCAGCCAAACGGTGCCGATGGCGCCGATACGTGCGCCGATGAAGGCGCAGGCGAGCTTGCCCGCAGCGCCGCCGGCAAAAACCAGCGTCATCGCCAAGCCGATGGTTTGCAGGCTGGCGCCCTTTTGCGTCAGCACGAACGGCAGGAACAACAGGAAGCCCATGCGCGTGGCGCTGTCGATAACGCCGATCATGAGCAAGAGCGGAAACGCGAACGGCCGCCGCGGCTGGTCGGCCGCGAAATTCGTTCCGGCTTTGGATGCGGCGGTGTCTTCGCGCTCATAGCGCGGGGTGACGACGAAGATCACCGCGGCTAGCACAAAACCGAGACAGCCGAGGATGGCAAGCGCCGGACGCCAGGCAAGCGTCAGCAACATCAGCGACAACGTGGCCGGCACAGTCATCTTGCCGATATCGCCGGCGAAATTGTAGGTGCCGAGCGCCTTGAGCGAACGCGGGCCGGCAAACGCACGGGCGACCAGTGCGGAGGCGATCGGATGCTGGGTGCTGGCGCCGAGCCCGGCGATGAATAGCGCGACGAGCAGCATGGTGAAGCCGGAGCTGAGACCGGCCAGGCAATAGCCGAGACCGGCGAGCGCGGTGCCAAGCCCCAGCACCAGCCCGGCGCCGAGCTTTTCCGAGGCGAGGCCTGCGGGAATCTGCAGACTCGCCATGGCGCCGACAAACACGCCGCGCAGCGCACCGAGCGCCGCATAATCGAGGCCGAATTCGGCCTGCCACAACGGCAACATGATGTAGATGAGATCGGTATAGCCGTCGTGCAGCGCGTGGGTCACCGCCGCAATCGAGGCCGCCCGGCGCTGATCGGGCGACATTTGCCTCGTCAGCGCCGTAAATTTCTCCCAGTGAAGCCCGCGCATCGGAACCCGCAAGATTGCCGTTGCACGTCCGTAGTCAGCCCAGCCCGGATCGTCAATTGCAGGCTTCCAACCGCGATTGACCGCCGCAATCGCTAAGTGCAGTGTTCCGGCCGAACCTTAAGAATCGCGACTCCATCCTTGTGAGAGGAGAAGACATGTTCGGCCTCGGCGACCTGTTCCAGTGGGAGCGGTTCGTGACGCCCACCGTGATCAAGGTGTTTTATTGGCTTGCGGTCGTTATTTTCATATTGCTGGGGATCGCCGGCGCGGTCTCGTCCCTGCAAACCATGGCGTTCAATCCGTTCATCGGACTCATTTTTCTCATCACCAGCCTGCTCGGCGCCTTCGTCGGCGTCATCCTCGCCCGTATCGCCGCCGAATTCGTGCTCATCGTGTTTCGTATCAACGAGCACCTTGGCGCGATCAGGAATCAAGGAACGGGGCTCAGGAATCAGTAACCGGGATCAGAGATCAGATTCTAAGATTTCCGATGCCTGACCCTACGTCGCGAAGCGAAAGTGCATGACGTCGCCGTCGAGCACGACGTAATCCTTCCCTTCGAGCCGCATCTTGCCGGCGTCGCGCGCGCCGGCCTCGCCGCCGCAGGTGACGTAGTCGTCATAGGCAATCGTCTCGGCGCGGATGAAGCCGTGCTCGAAGTCGCTATGAATGACGCCGGCGGCCTGCGGCGCCTTGGTACCGCGCGTCACGGTCCAGGCGCGCGCCTCTTTCGGCCCGGCGGTGAAGAACGTCACCAGATCGAGGAGCGCGTAGCCGGCGCCGATCAAACGGTCGAGGCCGGCCTCGCTGAGGCCGACGGCGGCGAGATATTCGGTGCGTTCGTCGCGCGACAGTACCGCGATCTCGGACTCGATCTTGGCGGAGATGACGACCGCGGCAGCGCCTTCTTGTTTGGCCCGCTCCTCGACCTTGCGCGCATAGGCATTGCCGTTTGCCGCCGACGCTTCCTCGACATTGCAGACATAGAGCACCGGCAGCGAGGTCAACAGCCCGAGCATGTGGAAGGCTTTCTCTTCTTCGGCCTTGCGCTCGGTGAACCGCGCCGGCTTGCCGTCACGCAATAGCGCCAGCGCGCGGTTGATCAGATCGAGCGCCTCCTTCGATTCCTTGTCGCCGCCTTTGGCTTTTTTGGACAGCCCGTCGACCCGTCGTTCCAGACTGTCGAGATCGGCGAGCATCAACTCGGTCTCCACCGTTTCGATATCGGCGACCGGATCGATACGGCCCTCGACATGGGTCACGTCGGTATCCTCGAAGCAGCGCACCACATGGACGATGGCGTCGACTTCACGGATATTGCCCAGGAACTGGTTGCCGAGCCCCTCCCCCTTCGAGGCCCCGCGCACCAGGCCGGCGATGTCGACGAAGGCGAGCCGCGTCGGCACGATGATCGCCGATTTTGCCAGCGCCGCCAGCGTGTCGAGCCGCTTATCCGGCACCGCGACCTCGCCGACATTCGGCTCGATAGTGCAGAACGGATAATTCGCCGCTTGCGCCGCCGCTGTTTCGGTGAGCGCATTGAAGAGCGTCGACTTACCGACATTCGGCAAGCCGACAATGCCGCATTTGAAGCCCATGAAATATTTTCACCTGTTGATGGCGATTCGCGCTTAGTCGCGATCGCTCTTTCAGTCTTGGTTTGTCTCTTCGCCAAAACCCTTCGCCACCATGGCGAGATGAACCTTGTTCTGGAAACTAGCGTCCTCGCCGCGCGCAATCAGTTCGGCGTTGTCGGCGAGAATCCCGATCAGCGCCTCGACCCAGCCGCGCTCGCTTTTGGCGAAATCGCTCAGCACATAATGCTGGACCATGTCCTTGTCGCCGGGATGACCGACACCGATGCGCACGCGGCGATAGTCGTTACCGACGTGTTCGGAGATCGAGCGCAGCCCGTTGTGGCCGGCAATGCCGCCGCCGATTTTGACCCGAACCTTGGCGGACCGTAGGTCGATCTCGTCGTGAAACACCGTGATCTGATCCAGCGGCAGCTTGTAGAAGTGCGCCGCCTCGGCGACGGCGCGTCCGGACTCGTTCATGAAAGTCCCGGGCAGCAGCAGCAACGCGCGCTCGCCGCCGATCGGGCCCTCACAGGCGACGCCCTGAAAACGCCGGCGCCACGGCCCGATGCCGTGGCGCTTGGCGATTTCGGCAACCGCCATGAAACCGATGTTATGGCGGTTACCGGCGTATTTCGCTCCCGGATTTCCGAGTCCGACCAGGAGCAGCATCGGCGTAGTCCTGCGGCCGCAAACCTCACTTCTTTTCGGGTGCGGCGGCGGCCGGTGCCGCGCCGGGGGCAGCACCAGGTGCCGCACCAGGAGCAGCGCCAGGAGCCGCGCCTTCGGCCGGCGTACCGGCCGCTGCGGCGGCGGCAGCCGCAGCCGCTGCGGCGGCGGCAGCTTCGGCCTGGGCCTTCATTTCTTCAGCATAGCCTGACGGCGGCACCACCGTGACCAGGGTGATGTCGCGGCCGGCGACGACGCGGACGCCTTCCGGCAAAGTGATGTCGCTCAGGTGCTTCGAATAGTTGATCTCGAGCTCGCTGACGTCGACGTCGATGCCGGTCGGAATGGCGTCGGCGCGGCAGCGCACCTCGATGGTGTGGGTGACGATGCTGACCGTGCCGCCGCGCTTCACGCCGGGCGACTGCTCGGCGTTCCTGACGTGGATCGGAATGTTGACGCGGATGGTGGCGCCCTCGCCGAGCCGCATGAAGTCCACATGCAGCGGCAGGTCGCGCACGGCATCGAGCTGGAAGTCGCGGGGAATGACGCGATGCTTCACGCCGTCGATCTCGACGTCATGAATGGTGGTGAGAAAATGCCCGGCATAGATGCGGTGGTGCAAATCGGCATAGTCGAGCGAGATCGGCAGCGGCGGCTTGCCGTCGCCATAGATGATTCCGGGAACGCGGCCGGCACGACGTTCTGCCCGGGCGGCCCCCTTGCCTGCCCGTGAACGCGCCGTCGCCTTGATCAGATTGACGGTCGCCATGATGATATCCTCGTCTAAAGCTCTGTCTTATAAGTGGAATTCCGCGGCGAGCCTCCAGGGGTGCTGTAGCGGCCGCGGACGCCGCGCTTATAGCGGCGCAGGCTTTGAAAAACAAGGAACGATGGCGCAAAGACGCCAAAGCTTATGAGAGCCCGGATTAAGTGCCCTCGCTGACCCCGCCCGATACCGTGCCGCCACCGGGAGCGCCGGTCTTACCGAGCGCCGCCTCCAGCGCCGCGACGCGGGTCTTGAGCGCCTCGTTTTCCTCGCGCGCCAGGCGGGCCATGTCCTTGACCGCCTCGAAATCCTCGCGCTTGACCACGTCGAGCTCGCGCAGGATGCGCTCCGCCTGGTTGCGGAACAGCGTCTCGACTTCGCGCCGCATCCCTTGCGCCGCTCCGGCGGCGTCATTCATCAACCGTGCGACCTCGTCGAAGAACCGGTTCGTGGTCTGGACCATGACTGCCTCCGAACTCCGCTTAAGGAGTCCCGCTTGATATGCCCGCAGACAATGGCGATGGTGCGGCGCGCTCGCAAGAGGTGCGGCGCAATGAGTCGCGCCAGCCGGCCGTTCATGAAAGCCATCTGATGCTCCTGGTCATGCTTGCAGTCTTGCCCATCCTGCCGTTTCCCGCGATCAATCCAATCCTGATCTCGATCGGGCCGCTAGCGGTGCGCTGGTACGCGCTGGCTTATATCGTCGGCATCATTGCCGGCTGGTTTTACGCGCGCGCCATCATCGCGTCGGAGCGGTTATGGGGCGGCCCGGCGCCGCTGACGGTGATCGACTTCGACGACTTCGTCATCTGGATCACGCTCGGCATTATCCTCGGCGGCCGCACCGGCTATGTGCTGTTCTACAATCTTCCACATTTCATCGAGCATCCGCTGCAGATCTTCGAATTGTGGAACGGCGGCATGTCGTTTCACGGCGGCGTCGCCGGCTGCATCGTCGCCATCGTCGTGTTCGCGCTCAAGCGCGGCATCCCGATGCTGTCGCTCGGCGACGTCACCGCCGCGGTCTGTCCGATCGGACTATTCCTCGGCCGCTGTGCCAATTTCATCAACGGCGAATTGTGGGGACGGCCGAGTGACGTGCCGTGGGCGATGATCTTTCCCAACGGCGGTCCGATCCCGCGCCATCCCAGCCAGCTCTATGAAGCAACGCTGGAGGGCGTGGTCCTCTTCGTCGTGCTCGGCCTTTTGGTGCGCTTCGGCGCCCTCAAGCGCCCCGGCGTCGTCACCGGAAGTTTTGCGCTCGGCTACGGCGTGGCGCGCGTCATCTGCGAATTGTTTCGCGAACCCGACGTCCAGCTCGGCTTCCTCTGGGGCGGGCTGACGATGGGCATGCTGCTGTGCATTCCGTTGATGCTCGGCGGCATCGTCATCCTCACTTACGCGCTGAGCTACGAACCGAAACCGAAAGATGGCTGAAGCGACGGCGCTAGAGAGCGAAATCCGCCGGCGCATCGCCGTTGTCGGGCCGATGCCCGTTGCCGACTATATGCGCCTGTGCCTGACCCACCCCAAGCACGGTTACTACATCAATCGCGATCCGCTCGGCAGCGACGGCGATTTCATCACCGCGCCCGAGATCAGCCAGATGTTCGGCGAGTTGATCGGACTGTGGCTGGCCGCGGTCTGGCGGCAGATGGGCGCGCCGGAAAACGTGCGCCTCATCGAGCTCGGGCCCGGCCGCGGCACATTGATGCTCGACGCGCTGCGAGCGGCGCGCGTGGTGAAAGGTTTCCGCGAGGCGATCGTGCTGCATCTGGTCGAGATCAGCCCGGCGCTGCAAAAGCTGCAGCAGCAGCGGCTGGAAGGTCTCGACGTGCCGGCGCTTTGGCACGTGACGCTCGACGACGTCCCCGGCGGCCCGAGCCTCATCATCGCCAATGAGTTCATCGATGCGCTGCCGGTGCATCAAGCGGTCAAGCAAGCCGACGGCTGGCACGAGCGCGTCGTCGACATCGGCGCCGACGGCAATTTGTGCTTCGCCCTGGCACGCGAAGCGCTGCCTCACTTCGAGACCAGCCTGCCGCGTGGCTTGCGGCAATCGCCCGAAGGCTCGATCTTCGAATGGCGCCCCGACCGGATCGCGCTCGAGCTTGGCCGGCGCGTGCGCTCTGACGGCGCGGCGCTGATCCTCGACTACGGTCACGTCAAATACGGCCTGGGCGACACATTGCAGGCGGTCGCCGGACACGCCTATACCGGCCCGCTGCTGGCGCCTGGCGAGGCCGATCTCACCGCCCATGTCGATTTCGAGGCGCTGGCGCAGAGCGCGGAAAGCATCGGCGGCCGCATCCACGGTCCCATTCTGCAGCGCGACCTCCTGCTCCAGCTCGGCATCGACCAACGCGCCGCCGCGCTCAAGGCCAACGCCTCGCGCGACAAGGCGCTGGAGATCGAGCTGGCGGCCTCGCGCCTGACCGAAAGTGGCGCGCAGGGCATGGGGGAGTTATTCAAGGCGCTCGCCATCGCCGATCCAAAACTGGGGCCGCTACCCGGATTTGAGACGCCGCCATGATGATCGAGGCCAAAACGCTCGCGCTCGACGGCATCCGCCACGGCTTTTTCACGCGCCAGGGCGGCGTTTCCGGCGGCCTCTATGCGAGCCTCAATGGCGGCGTCGGATCGAACGACGACCGCGCCCATGTCGCGGAAAACCGTGCCCGCATGGCAGCCGCGGTCGGGGTCGAGCCGAGCCGCTTTTTGACCTGCTATCAGATCCACTCGCCGCAGGTGGTGGTCGCGGAAACGCCGTGGCTGCCCGAGGCCCGCCCCCGCGCCGACGCCATCGTCACGCGCATGCGGGCGCTCGCCATCGGCATCAGCAGCGCGGATTGCGGACCGGTCCTCTTCGCCGATCCAAAGGCCCACGTCATCGGCGCCGCCCATGCCGGCTGGCGCGGCGCGCTCTCTGGCGTCGTCGAGGCCGCGGTCCATGCCATGGAGCGGCTCGGCGCCGAGCGCAGCCACATCCGCGCCGTCATCGGACCGATGATCCGGCAACCCAATTACGAGGTCGGCCCCGATCTCATCGCCCGCTTTGACGCCGAAGACCCCGCCAGCCACCGCTTTTTCGCGCCGGCTGCGCGCGACGGCCATGCCATGTTCGACCTTGCCGGCTATATCGGCGCGCGGCTGGCCCGGGCGGGCGTCCACCACATCGAAGATGTCGGGCTTTGCACCTACGCCGATGCGGAGCGGTTTTTCAGCTTCCGTCGCACCACCCACCGTGCCGAAGGCGATTATGGCCGCCACGTGAATGCGATCGCTTTGGTCGGCTAAAGCGGCGGTCGCGCACCCCAAACCCATAGCGTTCACGACAAAAAAACCTTGCGGGGACAAGGCCCTGATTCATATTGCCAGCCCGGCAGGCGACTTGTATCAGGTCGGCGAAATGTCTCTGCCGGGCGCGCGGGAGAAGAGGGAATGGCGGGCAATAACGGGGCGATCAAGCTCGTCGCCGGCAATTCCAATCCCGCCCTTGCCGAAGCCATCGGCGGTTACCTCGGCACGGCGCTGACCAAGGCCATCGTGCGGCGCTTTGCCGATATGGAAGTCTTCGTCGAAATCCAGGAAAACGTCCGCGGTGCCGACGTTTTCATCCTGCAGTCGACGTCGTATCCGGCCAACGACCATATGATGGAACTATTGATCATCATCGACGCGCTGCGGCGCGCGTCGGCGCGGCGCATCACCGCGGTGATCCCCTATTTCGGCTATGCGCGGCAGGATCGCAAAGTCGGGCCGCGCACGCCGATCTCGGCCAAGCTCGTTGCCAATCTCATCACCCGGGCTGGCGCCGATCGGGTGATGACGCTCGACCTGCATGCCGGCCAGATCCAGGGCTTCTTCGACATCCCGACCGACAATCTGTTCGCCGCGCCGGTGATGATGCGCGATATCCGCCAGCGTTTCGATCTGAGCAAGGTCATCGTGGTGTCGCCCGACGTCGGCGGCGTGGTGCGCGCGCGCGGGCTTGCCAAGCGCATCAATACGCCGCTCGCCATCGTCGACAAACGGCGCGAGCGGCCGGGCGAATCCGAAGTGGCCAACGTCATCGGTGAGGTCGACGGCGGCATCTGCATCCTGGTCGATGATATCGTCGACTCAGGCGGCACGCTGGTGAACGCCGCCGACGCGCTCTTGGAAAAAGGCGCCACCGCGGTCTACGGCTATATCACCCACGGCGTGCTCTCCGGCGGCGCGGTCGCCCGCGTCGGCAAATCCAATCTCAAGGAATTGGTGATCACGGATTCGATCCAGCCGACGCAAGCCGTCACCGAGTCCAAAAATATCCGCGTGCTGCCGATCGCGACCCTGATCGGCGAAGCCATCAATCGCACCGCCGCCGAAGAATCGGTCTCAAGCCTGTTCGACTGAACAGGCTTTCCGCTCTCGTCACCCCCCGAGTCAACTTGTCGCAGGCCGGTCTGTGGACGGTCACGACGGCAGCATTGTGCGCCAAGGCCAAATCATTTCATGAGTGCCGGGTAGCTGCGGCGCTAGAGGCCCTTGCGTTGAATTTGGTGAGCGGAATCAGGCCGATTATAGTCGGCGTGCGGGCTGATTCGCGGCTTTCGTCAATCGACGCGTAAATGTCATCCCTGCGTCAAATTGCAGCCGGTATTCGCAGAAGTCCTAGTGGTGTGCGCATTTCCACTCAGATGCGGCACTGGGGAGAGGGCATGTCCATCATCGAGATCGCACGTGAGCAAGGCAACAATCCTCTCGAGGTCGTCGAGCGGATGGCGTCCGGCAACAACTGGCCGTTCGAGCGCTCGGGCGAGGACGAGATCGCGCTGGTCGTCACCGGTAAGTGGACCAACTACCAGGTCTCCTTCACCTGGATGGGCGAAATCGAGGCGCTGCATCTCGCCTGCGCTTTCGAAATCAGGGTGCCGGAGCTGCGACTTCCCGAAGTGCAGCAGCTCATTGCCATGATCAACGAACAACTGTGGATCGGCCATTTCGACGTCTGGATGCAGAACGGCATGGTGATGTTCCGCCATGCGCTCCTTCTTGCCGGCGGCGTGCCGGCATCGGGCCGGCAATGCGAAGCGGCACTGGGTTGCGCGCTCGACGCCTGCGAGCGCTACTTTCCCGCGTTCCAGTTCGTGGTCTGGGCCGGCAAGTCGGCGCGCGAGGCGATGGAGTCCGCCATGTTCGAGACCTCGGGCGAGGCGTGACGGACGCGACGGCGGATTTGCGCGATTTCTCCGGCCACCTCGTTCTGGTCGGTGCCGGCAAGATGGGCGGCGCGCTGCTTGAAGGCTGGCTGCGGTTCGGCCTCGATCCAAAACACGTCGCGGTGATCGAGCCGCAACCCGCGCCGCAAATCTCTACGCTCACGACCCACGGACTGCTGCTCAATCCGCAATTGCGCGCGCTTACCGATGTCACCGCCGTCGTCATTGCGGTGAAGCCGCAAACCGCGGCAGAAGCGATCCCACCGCTCAAGCCGATGATCGGCGCTTCAACGGTCATCGTCTCGATCATGGCCGGGCGCACGCTGCAATTCATCGCCGGCGCGCTGAACACCCCGTGCGCGCTGGTGCGCGCCATGCCCAACACCCCGGCTGCGATCGGCCGCGGCATCACCGTCGCGGTTCCGCGCGACGTCAATCAGGCGCAGCGCGAGCTTGCGCATCGCCTGCTCTGCGCAACCGGCGCTGTCGAATGGACCGACGACGAGGCGCTGATGGACGCAGTCACGGCGGTCTCGGGATCGGGACCCGCTTATGTCTTCCTGTTGGCCGAGGCGCTGGCCGAGGCCGGTGTCGCCGCCGGCCTGCCGCCGCCCCTCGCTGCCAAGCTCGCACGTGAGACCGTCGCCGGTTCCGGCGAGTTGCTGTACCGCTCGGAGCTCGACGCCGCGGTGTTGCGACAGAACGTGACCTCGCCCGGAGGCACGACCGCGGCAGCGCTTGAAGTGCTGATGGGCCGGGACGGCCTGGCGCAGCTGATGCGCAACGCGGTCGCCGCCGCGACCAAGCGCTCGCGGGAGCTTGCCGGCTGACATCCGGCCTTTTGACATGTGGTCTTGTTGACATGCGGTTTTGGCGTCTCCCCGACGCCGCCTTGGAACCGTCTCATCGCGGGCCTACATTGAGCCTTGATAGTCGCGCGTCTGGGGTATTGCCCGAGAGTTCGGCCCAAGAGTTCGGCCCAAGAGTCCGGTCCAGGAGTTCGGTCATGGTTCGCAAGCCCGCCCGTAAATCCGCCCGATCGTCCTCCGCCGCGAAACCCGCAGCGCCGGCTGGCGCAGGCAGCGAGCGCGAAAAAATCATCGCCGCCTTCCTGGCCCTGCTTGCGGAGAAACGGATCGAACAGATCGGCTTCGCCGAGATAGCCAGGGAAGCCGGCGTATCACTCGGCCAACTGCGCGGCGAGTTCGCCTCGACGCTTGCGATCTTCGCCGCCCACATCAAGGCGATCGACCGCGCCGTGCTCACCGCGGATTTAAGCGACATGGCCGAAGAGCCGCCGCGCGAGCGGCTGTTCGACGTGCTGATGCGCAGACTTGAAGTGCTGGCGCCGCATCGCGAGGCGGTGCGCTCGCTGTTGCGTTCCGCTCGCCGCAATCCGCCGCTCGCCTTGGCGCTCAATGGGCTCGCCGTGCGGTCGCAGCAATGGATGCTGACCGCCGCCGAGATCAACGCCTCCGGACCGCGCGGCATGATGCGCGCGCAGGGTCTCGCGCTGCTGTTTGCCTCGGTGCTGCGCACCTGGGTGCGCGACGACGATCCGGGGCTTGCCCGCACCATGGCGGCGCTCGATCGTGCGCTGGCCCGCGGTCAGCGTTTCTCCGGCTTTCTTGACGATTTGTGCCACATCCCGTCGCGGCTTTGCCGGTTGCGGCCGCGCCGGCGGCGCGATGACGATGCCGAGGAGGAGTCGACCGCGGCGTGACCGGCTTGCCGCTTTACCAACAATTACCCACACGGCATGTCCACAGTTCAAGCTTAGAATGCCTATAAACAAAGATTTTTCTTTGCATCGCTAAACTGGCTGCGGTAAAGATAGTTGCAGATCGAACCAATTGCCGCCGGGCCGTCCTGCCATGATCGTGTGTTCTTGTAACGTGTTCACGGACCAGGACGTGCGCGGCACGCTCGCGGCCGGGGAGCGGTGTCCGCGGACTGCCGGCGAGGTTTATCACTGCCTAGGATGTAGCGCCCAATGCGGCCGCTGCGCCCGCACCATCCGGCGCATCATGGACGAAGCGCTGGCCACGGCCGCGCCGTCGGCGTGTTGCGGGGCCGCCCAAAACCAGTCCTGAAAGCCCTGCCTCAATCGCGACAGCACCGGCCTTCCACAGGCGCGGCGCGGCCTATCGCCCCCTAGCTTTTAATTGTTATAATTAAAGTCTAGGCCACACGTCGTGCGGCGCCGACGCCCCATTGCAGGAGCACGATCATGAAAGGCGACCCAGGAGTTCTCGATTTCCTCAATAAGGCACTGCGGCACGAACTGACGGCGATCAACCAATACTGGCTGCATTATCGGCTGCTCGACAATTGGGGTTACAAGTCGCTCGCCAAGCAATGGCGCAAGGAATCGATCGAGGAGATGCAGCACGCCGACAAGCTGGTCGATCGCATCATCTTCCTCGATGGCTTCCCCAACATGCAGGTGCTCGATCCGCTGCATATCGGCCAGAACGTGAAGGAGGTCCTCGATTGCGACCTCGCCGCGGAAATATCGGCGCGCTTGCTCTACCAGGAGGCCGCCACCCATTGCCACGGCGTCAAGGACTACGTCACCCGCGACCTGTTCGAGAAGCTGATGCATGACGAGGAAGAGCACATCGATTTCCTCGAGACCCAGCTCGACCTGGTCTCAAAGCTCGGGCTCGAGCTCTACGCCCAGCACCATATCGGCGAACTCGAGGAAGACGAGGATTGAGCCGCGGCTAACCGCCCACGCCGCCGCAATCGTTAACAAATTCCTAATGATGGATTTGCCGTCGCGCCCGGAACGGCGAGCGAATTTGCTTGTTCGCGCCTGCTTTGCTCCTCGCGGTTCGGCGATTTTGGCGTTGTGTCCCATTCGCCGCAGTGGATGAACAATTACGGTTAAATCTTAAGGTTAAGACCCGTTTAAATAATTGCTGGCATCTTCGGCCCGGTTCAACGACGGCGGGCCGCCGCATTCGTGGCTCGGCCGAGGAAAGGACGAAGCCATGGTCAGCGTCAAATTCTTCGCTAGCGCTGCTGCGATGGGCTTGCTCAGCACAGCCGCACTCGCAGCCGATCTCCCTCCCCCGCAGATGTATCAACCGCCGCCGCAGATGGCGTATCAACCCGCACCCGCCGTATCCAGCGGCTGGTATCTGCGCGGCGACGTCGGCGTCGGCATGCAGACATTCGGCGATTTCCCGCACTCGCAGACGAATTCCGCTTTCGTCTGGCCGGCGAGCTGGGAAATCGTCCAGAAGGACATCCAGGACACCGCGATCTTCGGCGGCGGCATCGGCTACGAGCTCAACAACTGGCTCCGCTTCGATGTGACCGGCGAATACCGCACCAAGGCGATGTTCAAGGCCACCGGCAGCTACACCAATTTCTGCGCTGGCGGCGGCATCTGCTTCGACGTCACCCAGGGCAACTTTTCGTCGGCTGTGTTCATGGCCAACGCCTATCTGGACCTCGGCACCTGGTGGTGCCTCACGCCCTATATCGGCGCCGGCCTCGGCAGCGCCTATAACCGCATCACCGGCGTGCAGGACAACGGCATCAACTCCGACGGTACCGTCGGCTTCGGCTTGACCTCGGCGGATTCGGCGAACTGGAATTTTGCCTGGAATGCCCAGGCCGGCCTCACCTACAACGTCAACAACAACTTCAAGGTCGATTTCAGCGCGCGCTACCTGCATCTGGGCTCGCCGGAAACGGCCGTGGTGTTCTGCCAGAATACCGCGTCGTGCCCGGGCGCCTTCTACAATCTCAACAACACCAACTCGTGGGATTTCCGGATCGGCCTGCGCTGGATGCTGCAGCCCGATATGGCCCCGCTGATGGCACCCCCGCCGCTGATGAGCCGGGGCTGATGCCCGGCGCCTGAACGGCGACATCAAAAGCTACAGACGGCGCGGGCGACCGCGCCGTCTTCGTTTTAGAGCCGCGCCAAGAACCTCGAACGGAACCCTGAGCGGGATCCTAAAATCGGCGTCGAGGAGGGTGTGCTTGGCTGCCTTCCCCGCCCCTCGCTCCCCCGCCCAGACCGCCCCGGGCTAACGCTCCATTAAGGTTAATGCCTGATGATCAACCGCGTCTGGCCGCGCATGGCGCGCCAACGGGACGGAGAATGCGGCCGATGCGTTGGGTCATCTGTGCTTTGGTCGTGCTCATTGCGCCGGCCGGCGCGCGCGCCGGAGACTTCGACGCGTTGCGCGGCTCCCAACCCGTGGGCTACGCCTCCTATACGCGCTGGAGCGGGTTTTACGGCGGCGCACTGATCGGCGAAGAGTTCGACGCCGCCGATTTCCGCAATGTCGGGGCTTCCGAAATCACCACAATCTCCGGATTGGATGCGGGCTTTAACGGAATTCCGCTGAGCAACTTTCCGCGGCTGTCTTCCCTGAATACGGAGGCGCCGAGCTATAGCGCTTTCATGGGCTACAATTACCAATTCGAGGCGGCGGTCGTCGGCTTCGAGCTGACCTTTACCAAAACGAACTTCAGCGCCAGCATCAACGACGTGGAAACCCACACCTACTTCGAACCCGGCAACGGCTTACTGTACCTTACGAAATACAACGTGACGACCTCAGCCGACGCCAAGGTGGATGATTACGGCACCGTGCGCGGCCGGTTCGGCTGGGCGTTCGGCAACCTTCTGCCCTACGCTTTTGGCGGCGTTTCGATCTCGCAGATCAACGCGATGAAATCGGTCAACGTCAACTATTGCGGTCAGGAAACGCCCTATACTTGCGCCAACCCGCCTCCTCCCAGCATTCCACCGCCGCCCGCGGCGATTGGCGGCAATTGGACACTGTCCGATCAAGTCAATGGCAAATGGTACTTCGGCTATGTTGCCGGCTTGGGTCTCGATTACGCGCTGACGCAAAACATATTTCTGCGCGGTGAGTTCCAATATATTCAGTTCGGCGCGCCGGACAATATCAGGCTCAGCGCCTCGAGTGTGCGGGCCGGCGTCGGCGTGAAGTTCTAACGCGCGAGCGCCAACGCGGCGCCTAGAATTTTATACCGAGACCGCCGCGGACGGTATTGACGTCCACGACCAGGTTCGCGATCGGCGCGAACTGCACATATTCGTATTCGGCGCGCAGGAACACGTTGCGCGTGAGCGCGACGTCGAGGCCGCCGCCGACCGCGAAGCCGACCATCCATTCGCCGTTCTTTCCGGCGGTGCCGGTAAACGAGAACGGCACGCACGGCGGATTGGTGCCTGCGGGACAGCCGAGCGGCGGATTTTGGATGCCGAACGTCGTGGCGACAATATTGACATTGGCGTGTCCGACGGCAACGCCGGCGAAAGCGTAGGGCAGGAAATTGCCCAGCGCCCACCCACCACGCGCCCGCAGCGTGCCGAAATTGAGATCGGTGACAGTGCCGCTGCCGGTAACTGTGACATCGTAGGGGGTTCCACCCGCCGTCACGAAGCGCGAGATCGGCGAATTCGGCGCGATGAGCGAGAGATTGGCTTGGTCGTAATTGGCCTCGACGCCCAGCACGAGCCTCTCGAACTGGGTGTTATAGCCGACAAAGCCGCCGTAGCCGGTGGCGCTGTGATTGGCCTGACCGAGCACCGGCCAACTGGACGGCTGCTGGTCGGCCTCCAGCGTCAGTTCGCGCAGCGCATAAGCGAGCGGCGCCTGCGTGGTGTTGCTGAAGTCGCCGCCGGCGCTGCTGTAGCTGACCTGACCGCCGATATAGACGCCGGCCCAGCCGTTGACGACCGGCACATTGGTGGCTTGCGGACCCGTCAGCCAACTTAAGTCGTCCGCGAAGGCGCTTGGCGCGAACACAAACGCCAACAGTGCATATATGACGCGACGCATAAGACGCCCTTTCCCCTTGTTGCGGGCGATCTTCGAGCGCGGACATTAAAGGGGGGTTAGCCGGTCAGCCGCGTTGCCGCGGCTTAACCGTTTCAAATATTTGGAATTGCGATGCCGCAACAAAACTGCGTGCAATTTTTCTTCAAAGCCGTACCGAGAATTCTGCCGCGTTTTCCGGCACTAAGACGACGCGGCCGCGTGCGCGCAAATTCTTTGCAACGACCGCAACGAACGCGATTCAATAAACGCTAACCGCAAATGATCTTAAAATTGTCGCGGCCGCAGTAGGTAAATCCGCGCTGAATGCGCGCGCCACATTTCAGGTTACGAAACCGTTTGCGCGACCCGGCGGCCGCTGCGCCGTTCGCGATTGTGACATTGCCTTAGCTGTCGTGGCCGTGAATCGCGGGCACTGCCGTGTGCCACGTCGACCCACCGCCAGGCCGGCCGCAACTCGCGCTTGACGGCACGAGATCAAATCCTTAATTCGAGAGGTGGGACACCCCTCCCCAACGAGGGGCGCCTATCTGGAAGGATAGACCATGACCGTTGCAAAGCCCTCCGCGCGGCCACGCGTGCCGCACTTTTCGTCCGGCCCCTGTGCCAAGCGCCCCGGCTGGACCCCGCAAGCCCTCGCCGACGCATTTGTGGGACGCTCCCACCGCTCGAAGCCGGGCAAGGCCAAGCTCAAGCGCGCCATCGATCTGACCCGCGAGGTCTTAGGCGTACCCGCCGACTATCGCATCGGCATCGTGCCGGCGTCCGATACCGGCGCGGTCGAGATGGCGCTGTGGACGCTGCTCGGCCAGCGTCCGGTGACGATGCTGACCTGGGAATCCTTCGGCGAAGGCTGGGTCAGCGACGTCGCCAAGGAACTGAAGCTCAAAGACGTGACGGTGCTGCGGGCGCCGTACGGTGAATTGCCGGATCTGGCCAAGGTTGATCCCGCGACCGATGTCGTGTTCACCTGGAACGGCACGACTTCAGGCGTGCGCGTGCCCAATGCCGATTGGATCGCGGCCGACCGCACCGGACTTACCATTTGCGACGCCACCTCGGCCGCCTTCGCCCAGCCGCTCGATTGGGGCAAGCTCGATGTGGTCACGTTCTCCTGGCAGAAGGCGGTCGGCGGCGAAGCCGCTCACGGCATGCTGATACTGTCACCGCGCGCGGTCGCGCGGCTCGAAAATTACATGCCGCCGTGGCCGGTACCGAAGATTTTCCGCACGACGAAGGGCGGTAAGCTCAACGACGGCATTTTCCAGGGCGAGACCATCAACACGCCGTCGATGCTGTGCGTCGAGGATTATCTCGACGCGCTCGCATGGGCGAAGTCGGTCGGCGGATTGCCGGCGCTGCGCGCCCGCGCCGATGCCAATGCCAAAGTCGTCGCCGATTGGGTTGAGCGCACGCCGTGGATCGATTTCCTGGCCCGCGATCCGGCGCTGCGCTCCAACACCTCGGTCTGTCTGAAGGTGGTCGATCCGGCCGTAACGCGGCTGAACGCCGACGCGCAGGCGGGGTTCGTCAAAGGCATCGCCGCTGCCCTCGACAAGGAAGGCGTCGCTTACGACATCGATGCCTATCGCGATGCGCCGCCCGGATTGCGCGTCTGGTGCGGCTCGACCATCGAGCGCGCCGATGTCGAGGCGCTGACGCTGTGGCTCGACTGGGCCTATGCCGAGGCCAAGGAAGCGCTGGCGAAGGCGGCTTGATCGCCCATGTCGTCGACCACGTCATCGCCCATGTCGTCAGTGCAGATGCCTTCGGCTCGGATACCTGCGGCTCACATGGCTTCGGCTCCCATGTTCGCCGATCCTCTCACGGAGCGGCTGACGGCATTCGTGCGCAGCATCGGCATCAAAGTGCGCGCCGCCACGCTGCCGGACAAAACCTTCTTGCCCGGGCTGGATATTCGCCATGGCGCGATCCTGGTCGACGCGGCGCGCCTGACCTATCCCGGCGATATCCTCCACGAGGCCGGCCATCTCGCGGTCACCGATCCCGCCGCACGCAGCGCGCCGACGCTGGCGCCGGACGGCGGCGACGAAATGACGAGCATGGCCTGGTCTTACGCCGCGCTGCGCCATCTCGGACTCGATCCGGCGGTCGTCTTCCACGACAAGGGCTATAAGGGCGGCGCGGCAGCGCTCATCGAGAATTTCACCACCGGCCACTATCTGGGCGTGCCGCTGTTGCAGCTCTACGGCATGGCGCTCGAACCCAAACGCGCCGCCGCAATCGGCGTCGAACCCTATCCCCACATGCTGCGCTGGTTGCGCTGACCGCAAAGGAATTCCGCCATGACCGCCCGCGTTCTGATTTCCGATGCGTTGTCGCCCGCCGCCGTCCAGATTTTCAAGGACCGCGGCGTCGAGGTCGAATTCCAGCCCAATCTCGGCAAGGATAAGGACAAGCTCGCCGAGACGATCGACGGCTTCGATGGTCTGGCGATCCGCTCGGCGACCAAGGTCACCGCCAAGATGCTGGAAAAGGCCAAGAGCCTGAAGGTGATCGGCCGCGCCGGCATCGGCGTCGACAACGTCGACATCCCGGCGGCGACGGCACGCGGCATCATCGTGATGAATACGCCGTTCGGCAATTCGATCACCACGGCCGAGCACGCCATCACGCTGATGCTGGCGCTGGCGCGGCAAATCCCCGAAGCGGACGCTTCGACGCGCGCCGGCAAATGGGAAAAGAACAAGTTCCTCGGCGTCGAGATTTTCTCGAAGACGCTGGGCGTCATCGGCTGCGGCAATGTCGGCTCGATCGTCGCCGACCGGGCGATCGGGCTGAAAATGAAGGTGATCGCCTACGATCCATATCTGTCGGCCGAGCGTGCGGTGAACCTCGGCGTCGAAAAGGTCGAGCTCGACGAGCTGTGGCGGCGCGCCGATTTCATCACTCTGCACACGCCGCTGACCGACAAGACCCGCGACATCATCAACGCCGAGACGCTTAAGCTCGTCAAAAAAGGCGTGCGGCTGATCAACTGCGCCCGCGGCGAGCTGGTCGATGAGACGGCGCTGTGTGAAGCGCTCAAATCGGGCCACGTCGCCGGCGCCGCGGTCGACGTCTTTCGGGAAGAGCCGGCGACGCAGAGCTGCCTGTTCGGCCTGCCCAATGTGGTGTGCACGCCGCATCTCGGCGCCTCGACCATGGAGGCGCAGGAGAACGTGGCGCTGCAGGTCGCTGAACAGATGGCGGACTATTTGCTTCGCGGCGCGATTTCCAACGCGGTCAACTTTCCCTCGATCAGCGCCGAGGAAGCGCCGAAACTCAAACCTTTCGTGGCGCTGGCGGAAAAGCTCGGCTCGTTCGCCGGCCAGCTCACCGAGAGCGGCATCAGTCGCGTGCAGATTTCCTACGAAGGCGGCGTGGCGCAGCTCAACACCAAGGCGCTGACCTCGGCCGCGGTCGCCGGACTGCTGCGCCCGATGCTGCAAGACGTCAACGTCGTCTCGGCGCCGATCGTCGCCAAGGATCGCGGCATCGTCGTCGAGGAGACGCGGCGCGAAGCCGAGGGCGATTACGAGAGCCTGATCACGGTGACAGTGACCACCGACCGGCAGACGCGTTCGGTGTCGGGCACGGTCTATGCCGACGGCCATCCGCGCATCATCAACATCAAGGGCATCCGCATGGACGCCGAATTCGGCCCGTCGATGCTGTACGTCACCAACCAGGACAGGCCAGGCTTCGTCGGCCGGTTCGCGACGCTGCTGGCAGGAGCCGGCATCAACATCGCGACTTTCCACCTCGGCCGCGAATCGGCCGGCGGCGACGCCATCGCGCTGGTCGAAGTCGACGGCGCGGTGCCGCCCGACGTGCTCGCCGAAGTGCAGAAAATCCCGAACGTGCAGCAGGTCAAGACGTTGCGGTTTTGACACCGTCACTTCTTGGTCGCGGTCGTAATCCCGGTAAAGACGAGCCCGTAGCCGACGGCGTGATAGAGCTCGAAGCGCTCGCCCAACAGCACGATCGCCAGCACTGAGCCGAACACCGGCACGAGATGGATGAACGGCGCGGCGCGGTTGGCGCCGATGAGCTCGATGCCGCGGTTGAGGAACAGATAGCCGAGCAGCGACGGGAAGATGCAGATGAAGGCGAAGCTGAGAGCGCTCTCGGCATCGAACACCATCGTCCGCCCGCTCATGACTTCGAGGACAACGAGAGGAATGAGGAACACCGCGCCGCCGCCCATCCCGGCAGCGAGGAACGACAACGGATGGATCGCCGGCCGCTTGCGCATGATGGCCATGTAGAAGCCGTAGAACACCAGCGCGATCACGAACCAGATGTCGCCGCGATTGAACGCGATGCCGAGCAGGATCGCGAGACTGCCGTGGCAGATGATGACGACGACGCCGGTGAGCGAGACGCAGATGCCGCTGGCTTGCCGCAAGGTCAGGCGGTCGCCGAACAGCGCAAAAGTCCACAACGCGACGAACAACGGCCCGATCGATTGCAGCAGCAAGCCGTTGATCGCGGTGGTGTATTGCAGGCCGTAATAGGCCATCGTGTTGTAGGCGGAGAAGCCGGTGAACGCGAGCAGCGTCATCATCGCCGCGCGCTTGCGGATGATCGGCCAATCGCGCGCCAGATGACCGGCGGCAAACGGCAGCAAGATCAGAAACGCGCCAGCCCACCGGCCGAACGCAAGCGTCATCGGCGGGATATGTCCGACAACGAAGCGTCCGAGCACGGTATTGCCGGCCCAGAACAACGAGGTGAGCGACAGCAGCAGGTAAGGCTGGTCGGACAACCAGCCGCCGACGCGGGCGGAAGTGGATGCGGGCGCGCCCGGCATGGCGGCAGTCCTGTTGTCGACGGCCGCACGACAGCGGTCGATCGGAGGCCCGCTTTGTAGAAACTTCAAATCCGCCGCACCAGCGCAACGGCGGCATGGCTGCCTTGGCCGCGCCCGTGCTTTGCGTCAATCTGCCCACCGCCGAGCCGCATTGTCGCCTCAGAGAAGCGGCAAATCCGCTACAAGACGACAAGGCTAACGGCAAATTGCCTGTGGAAACAATCGTTTGGCGGAAAGCACACGGTCCGGCAGCAGCCGCTTTTCCTTGCTTCCCGCGGCAGCATCCATTATCCGAAACAGTCGGCTACGGCCGGTATCCGATTCATGTGATGTTTTCATCGGCCTGTCGGGATCAGTTCCTCATGGCGAATGTTGTCGTGGTCGGCTCCCAGTGGGGCGACGAAGGCAAGGGCAAGATCGTCGACTGGCTC